>Ga0105251_10000345_pt1 | contig 46178 bp, 61 predicted proteins | sample KBSS64metaG_FD_80424 | JGI IMG/M metagenome (GOLD analysis project Ga0105251, IMG submission 80424) | Switchgrass rhizosphere microbial communities from Kellogg Biological Station, Michigan, USA - KBS S6-4 metaG | ecosystem: Host-associated > Plants > Roots > Rhizosphere > Soil | place...
CAGCAGGATTGACGGTGTCGACAATGATCAGGCCATCGCTTGGCAGAATCAGCGCGGTAGTGTGCCGGCACTCAGGGAGCAGATTCGGGAGCATCGCACTGATGATCGCGGCCTTCATCTCGCGGCGCTCATTACCCTTCACCTTCCGCCCATGTTCTTGCTCGATCTTGAGCACCTGGGCATCCAGCTCCTTGTCCACAGCTTTAGCGGGCGGTTTGCGAATCCACTTTTCGGCGCAGATCAAAATCCCGCTCCCACAAGGGTGAGCTAGGACATTGGATTTAACCCCTTCCACCTGTGGGAGCGGGGTGGCGAAACCGTAGGTGCTGAGCTCGTCGTTAGCAGGCTGCCGCGCCAGCTTGGAAGTCATGGCCGCTTGGAGGGTGGCAGGGGAGAGGTCAGGGGTATCGGTGATGCGGTAGCCGATGGCTTTTTTAAACCAGGTCATATGACTCACTTGGGACTTTGGTGGATAAATACCCGCTGAAGGGCTCATTTTCTGCATGAGACCAGAAAACAACGTACAATGCTATTGCACGTTGTTGGAGGTTGCCCAAAAATGCACGGCATTAAGCGGCTTTCCCCTGTTCGTGGCGAAGCCACCCACCTGAATACACTGCTGAACGAGCCCTGCCCATGCCCTTGAATCTGACCAAGTACTTTGAAATTCAAAGCCTTGAAGGTCCTACAACTCGCACTGAGTACCAGAGGGTCATGCTGGTGGTGCATAGCTTGAACAGCCTTGGCGCCAAGATAGCGATCGACTGGCCAAAGTGGGCATCCGCCTCCAACTACTTTGGGTCAGTAATGCGCATCTTCGGCACCGATGAAGAGCTGGCGCAGGTGCGTAGTGCACTGGAGTCGTACGTCGCCAAGGTTGCGAACGCTAAGGGCAAAAAGCCTTTGGTTTTGGGCTTGGTGAAGGACGTACCGGAAGGGGCTAAATCCACCTGGATGTTCAAGCGGAACAGGCAGACCGAGCGAGTACGCAGCAAGGCACAGGCCAGGCGCTACGAGCGCCGCGCCATCGCCCGTGGTGAAACCCCAAAGTCCTATTCTCCAGTCTTCCTGGAAACACACACGCTTATGGTCCTCTCGCTGACAACGGATATGTATTTTCCACTGGACATCCAGCGAGTAAGGCCAAGCCATTTGGATTTTGATTGCGCTGAGCCAAACACCTACGGCCTTGGCGTGCCAATCCCCCGGTTTTGAGACTTGGCGCACACGGTAGCAGTTTGCCATCGTGGCTCAGGCTGTTACCATGCTGGCCACTGGCAACATCCACGATGTCTCCAGATCCCTCAGTTGAGCATCTGTCTCAGGCTAAGAAGGATTCGCGGCCCTGAGTCATTCCGCAGAATATGCGGTAGCTGTTAAACCCGCTGCGTAAGCGGTTCTGCCCTCCCTTCATCACACGAAGGGCGCAGAAAAATCAAAGCATCCGCTGAATAAGTGGTCCGCGCCAGCTCCTTTCGGGGCTGGCGTTTCTATTTGTGGTGACCATTTATCGGGAGTTTGTAACTGGTGTGTTGTGCGCCAGTACAATCAGCTCAACAAGTTCCCGGAGCTGTTCATCGTCCAGGACTTGTTTAGCAAAGGTGTGGATCATCCGATATCCATGCAGCGTAAAAAGGTTGGACCTCAACCGATCGGATTGGAACGCACTCAGGCTGGAGTGAAATTGATAGCCGTCAAATTCTATAACTATAGAAGAAGGGGGCAAATAGATATCAGCCCTATATTTCCGACCCGGTATCAGCCCTTTCTTTTCCCATACAGGTATGCCAGGTAACTCCTTGCAGAGCGCTTCATATAGTTTTCGCTGGGGATACTCGTTTGTCTCTTTGGATAGCGCCGCCAATTGTGCCGCCGCTGGGGGCGTACTAACTTTCTGTCGAACTGGTTCTTTCTTGTTTAACCCAAGGCTTTCAAGAGTCGGGCGCCCTTTTCCAGCCAGGTCAATCTGATCGGCTTGCTCTTGTGTGATCATCCCGCGTGAGACAGCCTCAGTCGTTGAAAAACGAAGACTCACAGCATTTGCTCTCAGTGGTTAGAATACTGCTTATTCAGCAGACCACTCAGTTGCTAGTAGCAACGGCAGGGTAGAACGCCGCCAGGCCCGCACGTTGAAGCTTTTGCGGGCCTGGGGCGGCCTGTCACTGCACTGCTGCCTATTCGGCAGAGTAGGTATGTCAGGATCGCTCCCGAAGGGAGTTCACCTTCCACCCGCCTATGCGGCGGTCTTGAAGGGCGACACAGGAGGGCATGTCGGCTTCGATAAACACCTCTTGTCCAGAGGCACAGGGTGGGGCGCGGAACTAAGTGCAACTATAGCAAAACAATCGACAGCGTGGTGTAGCTAAAAGTTCAATTGCCAGATTTGTGAGTCCGCAGGGCGTACATGAACAAAGCATGTTGCAAGCAGGCCTGTTTGGTCCCGACACCATGATCTTTGCAAACGGCCTCGATTAATTCGAGTGTGGCTTGCGAAATGCGAAGGTTGGTGCGTGTTTTGTTTTTCCGATCACGTACGAAGGTGGTGAGGAGCGACGTGATTTCTTCAGACGGCTCTTTCAAGAAACTTGCAATCGCAGCGGCAATCCACACAGGCCATTCCTTGCTCGACTGCTGCTGGGCTTCAAAGATCAGGTCAATCTGATCATTAGGCAGCCACACCGGATAAGAAGTTGTAGGCACAGCTGGAGCAACTGGGCGCCTCGATGAAGGTGCTGGTTGGCGGGCCATATTAATCGTCCACCTCGTCCAGGTAGTCGAGTCCTCGCGCCAGCTGTTCGATAACGGTCTCCAAGTACTTTTTCCGCTGGTTTTCTGGAGCTGCAGCCCATCCCCTCAAAGCAACATCAATTGCTTCCTGGCTCTGCTCATTCAGGCCCTCAGTGTTCTTGAGCGCGGAGAGGATGCGCTTGCCTGCCTCAGTGCCAGGCAGTCGCACCTTAGCACGAGCCAGCGGAGCTGCTGGTCTGGGTGCTGGGGTGCTAGGGGGCGATGGAGGAGTGCTGCGGCCGGTACCACCGTCTTGGGTATTTCCAGAGTTGCTGTCGACCTGTTCATCTTCATCCTGGTCCTTGGGCGCGTCCTTGAGTTTTTTCAGGAATGCCCGAGCAGCAAGGTCGACCTCAATGATCGAGGTGAAGTCACGGTTATACACCTTGGCCAGAACTTCGCACCCTTCCGGCAACAGGCAGATCACGCGCCAGCGATGGCACCAGCTCTTCGATCGGCCATATTCCGTCTGGAAGAAGGAAAGCTTGATTTTCTTGTTGCCAGGGCCGCAAGGCTGCTTGGTCGACATTTCCACGAATTTGCGCATGGCACGCACCTGCGAGCGCAGGGCGATATCCTCCCGATCGAGGTTTTCGTGAATAGTGAGGCTGAAAGCTGTCAACTCGTCAGCTTCACCGCCCACGCAAGGAATATGGTCAATGCTTGCCAGGCAGCAAGCCCAGTAGCGCCGCTCGCCCCCTACGATGGCAAAGCCAGCTCCGTCAGGCCTTACAACTACAGGGGTCCCAAGGCCATCTTTGTGAACGTTCGCCGACAGCGCAATCAATTCGGCCCATTGGTGAACGATCCCTGCGGCAATGATGCGGTCTTTCGGGTCAAGTGCTTCCCTGATGAAGCTTGAAGGGTCACGCCCCGTAAGCGCAGCCCAGCGCTTCGCAGTGGCAGTGTCTGGTGCTGCACGCAGCAACATGCGACTAACACGTTCATGCCAGCGCCTGCAGCGAGCTCGCCAAATACTGGCCACCTCCTGTTCATTTGGACTTTCAAAGTTGAGCTCATGTCCCGCACGGGCTTCTTCGGCTAACCAGGCTTGGCCTGCTGGGGATTGAAGCCAGCCATTTTTAACCTTCTCAATCCACTCGAAGGTACGACGCAAGGACAATTTGTTGATGTGCGAAGAGCTTGGGTGTCGCTCGCTATTGGCAGCGATTTGAGGCTGAACAATGTGAGCTTCAAGCAATTCCAGGAAGCGCGGGTTTGTTTCGACGGGATGAACTGAAGAAGCTGCCAGCCGAGAGACCGGACGTAAGGAGCTGCTCGCATTGTCGATATTGTTCTGACCAGAGAGCAACCCAAAGTCAGTGGAGGTGGTTTGAACTGCTGAGCGTTGAACGACCTTCCTAACCATTAGAAGTCTCCCCACTGCGCACGAGATGCCATCACCTTGTCGGCAATTTCCTTGACGAACTTGGTCGCCTGGAGGTGGGTTTTGCTCTCTTTGTCGGCAAAAACGTGCTCCGGGCTGTTGAGCCAATTATCCGTTTCAGGGTACGCAACCGCTTGAGCCAACCCACATTTCAAGAGGTACTTTTCAAGCTGCGTCCCCTTCAGGCTTGCAAAGCCTTCTTTGTGCACCTTCGTATTTTTCCGAACGATGTTTGGCAGAATGCCCAAGAACTCCAGCGGGACTGGGATCTTCTCCTTGGATTCGCGGCGATCGCTGACCATGGTCAGGAAGTAGCTGATCATGGAGTACATGCCGTCCAAGCTTTGCGGCTCAGGAATGAATGGGATGTAAATGTGGGTGGCGGCGCTAATCGCGATGTCGATTACAGAGGTCCGGGTCGGCGGCGTATCAATCACCACAAAGCTGTACTGCTCGGCCAGTTCAGGCGAACGAAGCCAGTCCCTCAAGCTGTCAGCCGCTGCTCTTGCTAGCTTCGAATCTTTCTTGAAGGTCTGGATGTCTATGAGCTGGCGCTCATCATTCGGCACGATGTGGATCAGGTCATTGCCGATTGGCTGGGCGATGTCTTTGTTGATCATGCCCATGGACTGAAGAATTTGGCCTGTATTGCTCGGGTAAGGCACGGGCAGGAAAGCTTGATCACCCAGGCCGAGCAGGTCTAACCAAAGGTCACAGATGGAGGAGCGTACATTGCTTTCCTTGTCTGCGAGCAATTGAGGGTGAGGGCGCGGGGTAGTGAACGGCATGCCTTGAATTGGCTCAAGCAGATTCCAGCGGCGACCGGTGTTGCCCTGCGAGTCCAAGTCAATGTAGAGGATGGGCTTGCCCTGGTGGTATTCAGGGTGCATGGACAGCCCCTGAACCAGAGTTCGACTTGTTACCGACTTACCGACTCCACCCTTGTAGTTGGCAGCAACGATCACTGGCAACGGCTTTCTGGAGAAGTCGAACAGCGGCTTCTGAGATTTCTTGAGTACCACGAATGGCGCCCCCAAAGTTGATTGGATTTCCCTGTGGCAAGGCGCAGCAGTGGCCTTGGCTTTGCGGCGATGATACACGCCCGTGGTACAGTAGTGTAGAAGCTGTGGTACAAAAATGTCGTCTCCGTGGTACGCAGGTCGCGGTGCCCCCCCATGCTGCCTGCTGCTGCTTGGGCGCACGATCCCTGGCAATCTTGGGGACGTGCCGAGGTTCGTCTCCTGATGATGGGCGATATTAAGCGGCTGAACCACAGCTAACCATTGCGGCTCTGCCGCAGGCATGAGAGAGTTAACCGGTATAGGTAAATTTCGCCCGAGGCGTTGAGAGAATTATGAGTAGCAAACTGGAGCCTGGTAGTCTCACCGATGAAGAACTGGACCACTTGGTGCGGCTCACCAATATCAAAGGTGAAAAGATATTGGCGGCGCTGCGAGCACACCTTGTTAGAGAAATGCCTCAGGTCACCGCCAGCGAGACATACGGTGTCTTACGCCCGCTGCTCAACAGGAAAATTTCGGACATCACCAAGGTTCACCGCATGGTGTCCAGCCTTACGCCTGGTGAAGTCGATCCTATTCACTTTGACGGCCTCGTTCGACTAAGCCAGATGGACGATGAGACCGCAGTAAAAGCCCTTCGGGCCTATCTGGTAAAGGGCACGAAAGAATCCAAGGTGTGCGAGAAAAACGCCATCACACCTGAGCAACTGGAAGAATGGGTGCGCCAGCTCGAAGGCACGCATTACTCCGTCAGCAGCATCGCGGGTTTTTACCGCACACGAGAGCTCGGACTGGGCTCGTGACCGCCAAAGGGGTTCTGCAGCGACACAAACCCCTATATTTCCCTGCCTGGCTGCATTAAGTGCGGCGATCGCCTCAAGCCTGGCGGCATTACTGAGCGCCTGGGGCGCGCCTCGTGCGCGCTTTGAGGTTAACGATGTCACCCGTTATCCCTCCCCGAATACAGAGTACGCACAACTGGCGGCTGACTCTGCTCGATCTTCCTTTTTTCAATGTCCAATCTGATTGATGCCACCAGCGCGTTGTAGGAATGCTGCGCCTGAATCGCCTCCACACCCCAAGCCCGACGCCCTGAAGCATGCGAACTCTGTATCTCGACTTGATCTGTAGATTCATTATTGCTATATTTGTATCTGTAGACACGGTTTCGGAGTGACGGTAATGAACACTGCAGCAAGCACGAAGACCAACTCGGGAAAAGACAGAGGCGCCGTTGCTCTGCGCGCAGCTGTCAACATCATGGAAAAGTGGCAGGCCACCTCCAAGCAGATTGAAAGCGTCCTGCGTATCTCGCGCAGCACCTACGTGCGTGCTAAGGACGAACAGCGAGCGCTGAGCCTCGATAGCGACCAGATTGAACGCATTAGCCTCGTGCTCAACATTCATGCGAGCCTGCGCACGATCTTCGACAACCCCGAGAACGTCTACGGATTCCCCTCGATGCCGAATGACAATGCGTTCTTCGATGGGCGCCCACCGCTGGATATCATGGCAGGTGGATCGTTCATCCAACTGTACGAAACCTTCCGCCGCATCGATGTTTTGCGAGGTGCCCAATGGTAACTGCTGCAAGCCTCAGCCCACTGCGCGGTGGCAAGTCCATCAAGTCGTATCGGCTGGTGAACTCGAAGTTTCCACCCATCGCCCTGTTCGATGACGTGGCCAGCGCCGATGAGTTCGATATCCTGTATGAAATCCAGGCGCTGACTAACCCTCGTCTGCAAAACGAGGTGGGTAGCCTCAACCTGATCCCGCGCAGCGAGATCCCGTTCGGCATCAATGGTTGCTCTTATGCGACAGCGCCGTTCACGCATGTGAACCCTGACGGGTCGCGCTTTGGAGACGGTTCGTTCGGCATGCTGTATCTGGCCGACACCATGGAGACAGCCATTGCTGAGGTGCGGCACCACCAGCAAGCGTACTGGAGCAAGGTTCACGGCTTGAATTATGAGCGCTTCGTCTTCCGGGGCCTCGTTTGCCAGTTCGACGAAGTAGGGGTGCTCGATGCCACTTCATTGCCTCTGTCGCACCCGATCTACGCACCGGACAGCTACGCAGCCTCCCGCGCCCTCGGCACGGATGTGAAAAATTCCAAGGCACCGGGCCTGCGCTATCACTCGGTCCGTTCGGAAGGGAACACCTGCTGGGCCTTGACGACTCCACGCCATGTCGCCTCGATCATCCAATCGAGCCACTACGAGATGGTCTGGAACAACGAAATCACAAGCGTCAACAAGCTGGTAGCTGGCGCTTAACGCGAAAAAGTGGCCAGCCATGGGGAGGATGCAACGTCCTCCCAGGCTCCGTCGCGGGGCCAATGTCGGGCGCACTGAACCTCCATCCCGCCCACCCTGACCTGCCCATCATTCTTCCGGTCCTCGCAACCTCCTAGCCGAAGAGGGGCCGCAATCAGTGCAGCTTCGCTGGCGAGGGGAAAGACGCCCCCGAGCGAGCGGCTTGCACAACGGGTCGAGCGAGCATATCGGATGGCGCGAGCTTGGCCACTCCCGCTGCTGATAAGCAGGCGCTGGAGTTCCTAGACTGCTTTTCCCACCCCCGACGCAGTCGCCCTGAACCTCCGATTATCCTTTGGGTTTGGTGCGTTTCTTCCGGCCTCTGTCAGCCATAAACCAGCAGAAGAATACGAAGCCCCAGAGCGCGACAACCATCAACAAATTCGTGGTGAAGTCCGCCGTTGGTCGCAAGAAAAGCAGGGCACCTACCGGCACTAGAACTAACGCAAGGTGCCAGAAAGACAGTCCAGACTCTTTGCCTGGCTGGGGGTGGACAGGAGTCTGATTTTGCTGTGGCATAGTTGTTCCCTGGCTGAGAGTGTGAATGTGCTTTCGATGAAGTCGATCACTGATCGAGATCTTCCTCGTCCTCCAGGAACCCTATGTAGCGCTCGTAGATCAGTTTAACCTCTGGATCGGTGCGTAAGAGTTCTTGGACCAACGGCTTGCCGCCGTCATCGGTGCCACGGTCAAACCAGTACTCTATCTGTTTGCGTAGAAGGCGCGCTGCAGTGGCTTTCGTTGGCGACTTGAACAGCTCTTCCAAGTCATGCTGGTCTTCATAGGCCCCGGTCATATCGGCACCTGGACCGTACGTCCATAGGTATTCTCTGTCGCGAAGTGCGACCTCGTGGGTGATCTTCTTCATCGAGTTCCTTGGGCAGCTTTGGGCGCATCTAAACGAAGCCTGCCCGCACGAAGCGGGCTAGGAGATACATGGTGGCTGCATAAGCCGGGATTCACTCAAATGGTCTGCGGGTGCCGATATGGAGCATCTTGCGTAGGGAGCTTCAGTGCCTTGGAAACCAGGCGGCGGCGCACAGCTTGGGCCATCTTACGGGCTTCGGCATCGCTTTTGTATGGGACCACATAGACTTCGCACTCGGCATAGTCTGGGTCTGCTGCAGGACCTCCCGTCGACCAAGAGCCATTGGGGAATCGAACTACAGTTAACAAACGATTATTCATTGGGTTTGCATTCCATTCTGCTTGGCTTGAGCGAGGAGGCCTTGAACGCGCTCAATTTCCTCGGCGGTGTGGGGCGTGCCCCCAGCATTGATAGACAGGTAATGTTCGAGCAGGTCAGCTCGGCGTGTGAAATCGTGCACGGCCACCTTCATGTGGAATCGGCCAGGATGGAACTGAGTGCGCAACAGCTCCTGCGCTGTGAATCCAAAGGGTTTCACATTGCCTTTTGCGAACTCGGTGACTGCGGTGTAGCGCTGCAAGCCATCAACACACTGCAGACCTGGCGGGAGATCGCTATCGGCTGGCTCGTCGTTCCAGCTGGGGCTATTGAACTGGATCAAGAATCCGCAGCTGGCCACGACACCGCGCAGACAATTTTCAATGAAATGCACCTGCTGGGCGCGAGTCCAGACATGCCCACGTTGGAAGTCGGGAGTTAGCTCAAGGCCGCCATATTCAGCACCGAGGCTGGCAACGTTTTCTTCCAGTCGGTCCCAGCGAAAATCTGCCTGCCACTTGGCGGTGCGTAGTGGTTTGATGACACTGAGTGCGTGCATCTCGAAATCGGAAAGCTCACGAGCCATTTTGACAGTCCTTGTGACTCTGGAAGATAAAGATTTGCTTAACAGAGCTAATTATAGTTCTGATTAACAGAACAAATCAAGTATTTTCCGGATGCATAGATAGAAACTTGTTGACATGCCTTTAGTTATTTCTATGAATCAAAAGCCGGTGGGCCGCCGCAGACCCCATGTCGGCAAGGTCTATGTACAAGGGGGTGCAGGCTCCGCCAGTCGATTCTCTAACCAAGGGGGGGCTGGCGAGCTTGTGAATAATGGTTGCCTTGATTCTGCTCTGGTCGCGCAAGCGCAGGTCCGCGTGCGGCTACACTAACAGGCTTGTATGATGCGCTGATTGAAAGAGCTGCGCGACAGCCATTCCGCACACGTTGGACTCAGGGGGATCGAATGGTAAGGCAAAGAAAAGCGTTGAGCGCCCAAGGGGACATACCGTCCGAAGCGAGCACTCAGCTGCGCTTGTTCGAGCTCATGGACCCGTCCGAATCGGACTACAGCAACACTGTGGAACTGTACGACGCACTCCCCAAGTACGTCTGGTCGATCACTGAGGAGGAGGTGAGAAAGAACCGGGTACTCACCCGGTCTTTCAAGTCGCGTGGCGTTGTCTACCAGGTGAAGATCAAGCCTGCAGTGGTTGAGCGCAAAAAGGGGGGCGAGAGCGAAAGCGTGATGCTCTACCCTGGCTCCCGTGAAGAAATGGTCGAAGAGGTGCTTCGCAAGCTCGCGGTGAACGGAAACCTTGGGCTTGCAGCGGACGGGAACAATCACACGATCGGCGTCTACTTCACCGTCAATCAGCTCCGCAAAGAGCTTGCCCGAACCAACCACACCTACAGCGCCAGCGAAGTGCTTGAGGCCCTGGATGTGATGAGTTCATCCCTGCTGGAGGTTTCCCAGGGCAAAGGCAGCGATCGGGATGCGTATCGCGGTAACTTCCTCTCATCATTGGCCGTACGCAGGCGCGAGGCGTACCTGGAGGATGGTACCGCCAAGTGCTTCGCAACCTTCCATCCGCTCGTCCAGCATGCGATTCGCACCCAGCAATTCAGGATGTACGACTACAGCACGTCGATGAACATCCGGTCAGACCTGGGGCGTTACTTCTTCAAGCGGATGTCGCACTACTGGGCTCAGGCCTCACTCGACAATCCCTACCAGTTCAAGCTGGTTCCCTTTCTTGAAAGCAGCCCAAGGGGGTTGTCGCCGCGCATGAAGGACAATATGCGGGCCATTCGCCTGGCGCTCACGGCGCTGGCCGAGGAGGACGTTATCCTTCCGAACTGGAATGAGACAATGATTAAGAACCCCCAGGACCGTCGACAAACAGTCGATGTGGCCTACGAGGTCTTCCCGACAGAATCCTTCCGCAAGAAAGTGATGCGCGCCAACAAGAAACAAAGCGTCGTGACTGGACGTGCCACCCTGAACGAAGCCCGCTCTGCTATCGCTCACCAACCAGGCTCGTCAAATGACGGCTCGTCGCTGGACGATGGCTCGGACAATGTTTTTGACGACCTGGAGAACGCCGCAGCACATTGAGCGCAGAATACCTCCAACCCCCCTCCGAGCACAGGTCGGCCATTCACGCGGTGGCCGGTCTGTTTTACCCCGCGAAGCGTCCTGCAGAATGCAGCCCGTTAAACCTCCAACCCGAACAGCTGCATTTGCTCGAATGGGCGCACAGAACCTCCATCACCCTTTGAAAATCATAATGTTAGGCTGACCCACCTGATTTGCTGGTTAACCCCACTGTCGAGGCACCTGAAGGAGAGGGCGCAATACCCCCCTGCCGCTTGAAGGGCGGGCTCTCCGCTGCGCTCAGTGGCTTTTGTAGCCCTTGGGGCGGCATGAGCACACCAGGTACTCATTTTGGCCAACTCAACGATCCAGTACGTCGGTGGCCTGCTCGATCCATTGCGTAACTTAAGTTGGGCTTCTCGTCGGCGATGGCTTCGAAAATGCGCTAGGCCTTTGGATAGACCTGCTGGAGTAATAGGGCGCTCAAAACCTTCAACCCTGGCTGCGGGTCAAGGATAGGGCGCAACGAACCTACATGTGCCCATGACTGGGGACCCTGGCAGATGCGAGCGATACTGGAGCGCAACGAACCTACAACCAAATCGACCGAACCGGGTTGGCAACTGTATGCGTGGCGCCGTAAACCTCCAACCAGGATGCACTTTTTGAGATCGAGCACATCAAACCTACAACTGGCCAAAGCTGGTGAGATGGTTTGTAGGTGTTGTGGCTAACCCTGTGAATAACTTGGTTTTTGTTGTAGGTATGACGCGCCCTATTTTCGCTTTGTTGTAGGTTTAGCGCGCCTGACGTGTCTCGGCAATCACGAAGGTTGGAGGTATGGCGAGCCCATTCACCGAGGGGTTGTAGGTTCTGTGAGCCCAATGTGCAAATCACCATTCTACGCGATCTTACTGAGCGCTCAGCGTTGGAGGATCAGTGCGCTCATCACCAATTTAAGGGGCGAAATCTGGCCATTTTGGGGCCGTCTGTTGATAAGTCTGTGAGCAAAAATGGCCGAAAAAATGGGGTTGGAGGTTTGATGCGCTACAGGTTGTAGGTATGGGACGCTCTATGACTTAGGTTTGTTGCGCCAGACTTTTATGGCCTGGCCAGCATAGGGGCGGGTAAAGCTCAAGAAAACCTCGACCTAACCGCTTTTATCCCGCTCTTAATCTCTTAACCCAAAAAACAACTGCGGCTCCGCAACCTGGTTGTGGATAGGTCAGGCTTCGACGGTCTGATCGGCGACTATGATCGCGTTGAGCACCATTTGGTCATCGTTGAAATGGCCTTCCTCGGCTAAGCCCAGATTAGCATCGAGAAAGACGCAAACGGCCAGTGCTGCTCTTGCTGGGTCTGCGCTGTATTGACGAATCAGGCTCTCTATCTGCCTACGGACAGGGTGCGCAGGTTCGAGTTGGCCAACACCACGCTGGGAAGCCACGATCAATACCCGTCTAAGGCCTCAGCCCCACATAAAGCGGGGCTGAGGCTAGGATTTGCGTACTGCTACCTTGAGCGACCTAAGAGAAACGCAATGCGGCCTGCACAAAACGCAGCTAGCACCATCTGCGAGTAGAAGACAATCATGTCGAGCTGACTGTTAAAATTCGCTGTGTCCTTTTTGAGGACACTCAAGAACATGAGCACGAAAAAAAACACGGTCAGCGGAATGCTTCGGGTTAGGGATGGTGGTTTTGAATTACTCATTGGATTTCATTCCCATTGAATTTGCCAAGCCGAACTGCCCAGATGTGAGCACCCGGTCTGTACAGCGCTCACCTTGCGGAACGCACCTCGGACACACTTTATTATCCTTGACCTACGGGGGAGGGGTATAGGTCACACCTAGGGCTTGGGAGTGGGCGCCAAAGCCAACCACAGTGACCCTGGAAGTGGATCACCATTCGTAGGTGGGGAGGTCCTCAATCGGCGCAGCGTCGCGATCGAGCTGAACCCAACCACAATCATCAAGTAGGCCTTCACGCGTCATCTTCACTCGCCAGTCGCAGATATCGAGTAGGCACTGGGGTACCGGCACACCCTCATGGGGACGTGGATTAGCCAAGCGGATGAAGAAGCCGAACCCAATGTGATTAGCGCTAGCACACCATGGGGCGTTTTCTTCCACCAGAAGATCATTCACCTCCTGGGTGATGTGTGAGGTGCTGATGACTGGGATGGTCTGGCTTTCAAAGGACTTTGTCATGGCACGGTAATCCTATTCAATTGCTATGGAATGGCGATGCTCTCCCTGGTTCAACTCAGCGGGAGCGTTTAGATGGGATGCATCAATGTTAACCGATGACGGTTAACATGACAAGATCTGACAAAACACAGAGTCCGCGAAAGGACGATAAAAAGCCCGCTCGCAGCGGGCTCATGTAGGGGGAAGGCCCCAACAGGTTGGAATGGTCTTACTGACCTGCGAGGACAACCTCTTTGCCAGAACAGCCGCTTTGTGATGTAAACGGCGCACCTGGCAATACACAGATGCGGAATGTCACGCCATGTCGCATGTCGATGCGACCAATAGCTCCGTATGGGACCTCTACGGTACTGGTGAGTGATTGGTTGTCCGTCAGAATAGGCATATCTTTGCCAAGCGAACGGCCCATGAGAGTGCTCGCGGTTTCGCTCTTGCTCTCAACTACCTGCTTATCGCCAATGTTCATGCGCAGAGCAACCTGGACGGTGGCGCTTTCACTGCCCAGAGCAACGAGCTTTACGTCTGCGCCCACCTTACCTTGACCAACCTTGCAATCGGTTTTATCCGAATTACATTCACGCAGTACAAAGAGGCCGATAGGGGTATCTGAACCGCCCACCTTGAGTGAAGGGTTCCGGTTGATCACCAATGGGATGTGACCTGGGAACTGAGGGGGCGAGGTGACTTTGAACGCCACAGTGGCTTCTTTGTGCTGCTGGGTTGCGCAGGCTGCGAGAGCGAGCACTGCGAGGACTGCCGAAGCAATGATGCTTTTGTTCACGAAGGTCTTCCGTCGTTGCATGTGGACCATTTCCATATGCTTCTACGGGCTCAGCCCCGCTTTTGCGGGGCTTATGCCGAACTGGCGCGCTACTCGTCATCTTCCTCAAGCTCACGAACCCTGAGCGATGGGAGAGGCCTCTTAGGCTTTGAAAACGTCAGGGGTGGTGCTGAAAGGCAGACGATCAGGATCACAGCAGTCCAACCCCAATTTGGCAGGCCGTTTGGTGAGAAGCGATCAATCGCATACAGGAACCCGGTCACAACAACTGTCGCGATACCCAGTATCATCGGGACCTGCTGTGTGAAGTACTCGCTGCGCGCACGCTCGTACGCCAACTCGTCTTCCAGATCATGAGGCAGCTTTGGGGCCATCCGTGTACCTCCCTTTACTCAGCTGCGGAAACCATATCGTCGTCACGAATGCATGTGGCACGCATGCCAGCATCGTTGAGGTGCTGAGCCATCTCTTCAGCGGTGAGCCCTTTCTGTGACAACATCCCGTCGCGCAGCGACACGAGGGTCATTTTCCCTCCCTCGATGATCGAAGGGTCATAACCGATCATGTAGCGCTCAGCACGATTGCTCGTGTCAACCGTACGCCCCGAAACTACGTCCCGTGCTTCCCACGTGTACTTCATTGCATCACTCCTGTTCCTTGGCGCTGAGATCGGCGCGCAAAATTGAAGGGTCGATCTGGCTTAGAAATTTCTCGAATTGCTCTTGCAACCGGATAGGGTCAATCCCTACCTCACATTGGATCTCCAGCCTCTGTCCTTTGATCTTCATCGTCCCGAAGCCTGTCAGCTGCTTTGGTCGATCTTTAGGGGTGAGCTGGGTGCAGGCGCTGATTCTCTGCCCAATCAGTTGAAGGGTCGCTACCTGGCCAAGGCGTTTGGCCTCGTCCTTACACAGCATTGCCGAACGAATGACGCGCTCGACAAGGAATGGGTCTTGCTTGGAGTAGTCGATGAACTTTTTGGCATAGTTCGATGTGATAAGGCCTGGTTCCTCTTGCAATATCGCCTGGATGTTTTCAGGCAGCTCAACGAGCAGGAGGCAGCGGCTTACCGTCGACTTGTTGATACCCAAGCTGGCCGCCAGCGATGCCTGGCTCCGCTCTTGTCCAAGCCTGAGGATGCGGGCATACCCTATAGCGTTTTCATAGTCGGTCAGGGGCTCATCAATGTTGTCAAGCATCGCCAGCAGCATGGCCTGGGCGTCGGAAATTTCTCGCACCATAGCCGGTATGGTTTCCCAACCGAGCGCAACCACTGCGCGCCAGCGGCGCTCCCCGCCTACGAGTTCATAGCCGGCCTCGGTAGGCCTCACGATGATCGGTTTGATTAAGCCTTGAATCCCGATCGATTCTTTCAACTCATTCAGTCGGGCCTTGTTGAACACAAGCCTTGGCTGGTAAGGAGATGCAATCACCATGGCCACCGGTATTTCGGCGATCGTGTTAGGCGGCAGCAACTCGCCCACTAATGGAGCTGACGCCTGTACTGGCGCCGCGCAAAGACGGAGGGTAGGGGGGCGTTGATCGGGGGCGTTCATTTGTGCCTCAAGTGTCCAGAGTGCAGCGATCGGTGGTACGGCAATGACCAGCAGGCTCAAAAATACCCGCGCTTCATAGCTGATCGCGCAGCCCTACCGAGCCTTACAGCGCGTGAAGCAGAAGAGTTGTACTTGGCAGCGCGGGACTGAGAAGTGGCGCGAGCTGCTGGCGCTGGCTGCTGTATCGCTAAAGAAACCAGCTTCGTCTCTTCCAGCAGGCTGGCCAGCTGCTGACGCGCCAGATTGTAATTGTCCCGGTCACGAGTGGTGGCCCTGGAGCAATCAGCACTCTCGAAATATGCTCGGTACAGAGAGGCACGCGAGCGCCAGGCCTCTCGCTCCTCATTGCATACGCAAGCGCTCCAGTCGATAACCATCTGGAAAGCCGCCGAGATCGAATCACGGAATTCTTGAACCCGCACGATGAAGCTCCTATGGTTGATCGACCTGATTACCAGCCCTGAGCCACGCACCAGGCATCAAATTCACTGTCACCCATGCGGCGATGTACTTCGTTCCAAGTCATCGCGTAGGCTGCTTGGCCGTCCTTATCGGAGCGGCTACGCAGGGCAATAAGCGCCACTTGAAGTTGAGCGGTTGTGAATTTCTGCATCTGAGTGGTCGCCTTTTGGATGTGGCGCTGATTGTACGCCTACGAAGGCGTACAATCAAGTCTTAAAGGCTGACTCAAGCCTTCATGGTGGAGCTGGGACCGTCTGCTGGCGCCGTGTTGTGTAAACGTTCCCCGCTCCAGCCGGAGGTTGCCACTGAGGCCTGATCTAAGCATGGATGATACCCGCTCGGTCCCACGCCTCTGTCAGCGCAGGCCAGGCATTTGCATTGTGGCGCTTTCTTCCTTTCGCAGTGAATCCCTGGCCTCCAAGGCGACGTTCAGATTATTCAGGCCTGCCAAGAAGCGCTCTCTGGTGGTCGGGGTGCCTCCCTGCTGCGTAGGAGATGCAGCCTGCACATAATTGGAATACCAGGCCTCAGTTTGAAAGCCCGCTTTCTCGACCGCCTTTTCAACCTCAACGCGGGCCTCCAATGCCGGTTCGAGATAGCCAGTTTCTTTGAAGTCCTCTACTAACTTCAACAGTGCTGCCTGGTCAGCACTCTTCGCGTCATCTGGAAGCGCGCTTCGGTTTTGCCGCTCCTCAAGGCGAATGCGCATCACCTCTTCGGCTTGTACCCGCTCAATTCTTGTCGCGACCTGAGACAGCTTTTCGTCGAGCTTTTGCTGCTGCCGCTCTTTTACAAACGCATAGGTCTCTTGAGCTTGGTCGTAGATGATGTATGCGCCGACAACCGGACCAAGTAGGGTTGATCCTATAGCCGCGCTGGCGATGTTCGCTGCTTGTTCTCCGGTGTCTTTGGAGTCGGTAAGGGCGCCCACTGCACCACCGATCACAAACCGGGTTGATGCTTTAAGCAACGTTCCCTGGGGATCTATAACGGCACTCCCTACCTCAGAGGCGATCTCAAGCTTGCTTAGAGATGTTTCCGGCTGAGCCTTAGCCTTGTCAGCGCTAGCGTGCTGCTCGATCACCGAGGCTCCGTATTGAGCGGTGATTGTGCTGATTGCAGAGGAGTCGAGATTCGCCTGCTCCTGTGCATGGGCGGGGGATGCACACCCCAATGCCACAGCCAGCGCCGCAGTTAGAGCTCGACCGCATTTGGCGCCAGCTGGCCCGTGCTCGATGACGGCACCAGACTTGATGCCGAGATCTGCAAGGAGCTTTGATTTCCAGCTGGTTTGTACTCCCGGTTCATCACTCATCGGCAGCACCTTCATGGCGTACCTGGAGCAGTGCCTCATGCTCCGTATTGGGGTCTATAACCACCAGCGGCAAGTTTGCCAAAGCCGCTTCTCGGATGGCCTCGGCAACATTTTTCAGCACCAGCGTGCCTTGCGTGCCAACAAGCATCAGATCAGGCCCCGCCAGAACCGCCTCAGTGGCCGATCGGGCGAGTTCACCACCCTCTTGGAGTGCATCGCAACTCAAGATGAGGCATGCGGGCTGCTTTGCCTCGTTGCATCCGATCACGATCCCAAAGCTTTGAATTTCGACAACGGGTAATGCAGTCATGACCTACTCCGTGAGTGATTTCAGCGCATCGTATCATTAGACATTGTTCAAGGCCTTGTAGCTTTGACCTTATCCAGGTTGAGCAGAGCTTTATTGCTGACCCTGCCAAGTGCCGATGGCTGGCCACTCTCGACTCACACCTTCTCGGTTCCAACAATCGACACGCCTGCGCGGTCGGATCGTTCGCGAAAGAATGCGGCGGCTTTGGTGGACAGTTGTTCCAGGTGCCGCGCCAGCTTCTTCTGAGAGCTGACCATTTCCTTGCGGCCCCAGCGCTGTAGTAAATGATCCTGGAGAGCCTGTGCTTCGGCTGTCTGCGCGATGCTGTTGGTATCGACAATACCGATTCTCCCCTCGGTGCTTTGGTCGCGGGTGTTCATTACGAGCTGGGTGTTACGTACGTCAATGACCTTAAAGCCAAGCTTCTCGTAAAAGGGCACCTTGGGCACAAAGCAAGTCAGCTCGGTATGTGGATAGCGTGCCAGGACCGACTTCATCATCGCACTCCCTACCCCGCGCCGACGTGCAGGGGTCGCCACAGCCATGTAGGTGATAGCGCAAGCGTCCGGGTGGGTGGCCACGGGAAGGGCCAGCACAAAGCCGATGACCTTGCCTTGATCGCTGGCAATGACCAGCTCCACAGGAAACTCGGGGATCTTCCCGATTCGGTGCATGTACAGGTCAACCTCCACAACCAGGGACCAGTTATAAATCTCGTGCAAGTGGTTGCTTGGCGGAGTACCAAGCATGCTCAGATCGGTGTGGTACTCCTTCACCATGTCCAGCACCTGCTGCCGGATTTGTGGGTGGGGCATCTGTGTGTAAACCGCAATATCCATGTCGCATGTCCTCTTTGATCTAGAGCCCGCGCTTAGAGCGCCAGCGTGTGATTACACTGACAAAGCCCGCAAGGTGCGGGCTGGGCATGAAGGGGGAGCGCTAAGCTATGTCAGCTTCTGAGGTGCGCCAATCGTCTTGGGCTTTTCAAGCCAAAGGCCTCGCTCAGGGGTAACGTTCTCCATGGCATCACCCCAGTGCCCCTCGCTCCAATAATTTTTGAGCTCGTATTCACCAGGATCTTGCCCACAGTATTCAGCGATCAGTCTCCTCAAGTCGGCACGACTATAAGCTGCCGCGTATATCGTTCCAGACTTGAACTGTTCTACGCCCTGCCAGGCGGGGGCTTCGCGTTTGTAACAGCAGCCTGCCCGACCATTCCACAGCTTCAAGCTTTTAGCCATTCGACGCCCTGCCGCTAGTCACTGTTTGAGTTGCACTGGGAGGCCAGGCTTTGCTGAAAGGGCCCGGATTTCCGCCATGGCCTCTTGCTGGCCATGGTGAAAGCCGCGCCCGTAGGCAAAGGCACCGACCGCCATGCCAGCAAGGAAGCAGGAGGCTCCAAAAACGATCACTGCACCGCAGAAAATCAGCTTCGTGCGATTCGATTGCCAGGGGGAGGGTGTTGGGTTGGAGTTGAGCATTGCGGGTACCTTGGCTTCGTTGGCCGGTTTAGCTGTCGACATGATACTGCGAACCTTACCGAACGTTGGTCGCAGCACCGTGCATCAGGCTATGTCGACGGTCTCAAATTGGATCGTGTTCGCGGTGATGCCATAGCTGTCCCATGCGGAAGGGGGCTTCCACTCAACCACCTTTGCGGCTTTGATGATGAGGTCTGTGCCAAGCCGGTATTTCTTACCGTGGTACACCTTCGGCATTGTGAGCTTTTGGTCGAGGCAGGTCGCTCCGACCACACGGCCATCGCTCAACCGAATCCCATGCACCAGCTTGCGCTTGCAATGATCGCAGCTGGTGTCCTGCTCGTAGCCGACAATGGCTATCTTGCCCATGGTTGCTCTGTCTCTGATTAAATTGGATGACTAATTGTACGCCGCTTAGGGCGTACACACAAGCGAGGTCCTGTCATTTGCATGTCCGCTTAAAGGGACGTACAGTCACTTCATTCAGTCCAGCAGTGAGTTTCCTTCACCGATGAAAAACCTGCCACGACTGCCCGAGCTTACCGTGGAGCAAGTTCAGGCTGGTGCCCGCATTGGGGAGACCTGGGGCCAGGCCAGGCGTCGAATTGAAGCGGCCCGGTATGCTGTCTCGCAAGACCCTTGTACTGAGTGCGGGCATGCTGTCCGACACTACGCCCACGAGACCCCACCTTGTCTTTGCCTTGATTGCACTGATGAGCTGATCGCAGAGCTAGACCCACGTACGAGGGCCGCTACTGAGTTGGCTTCACTACATCCAGCTCCTTGAAGCTGGTAAGCATGCGAGCGAAGTCAGCGACCTGGCTTGCCTCATACAAGAAGGGGATGCGCTCTTGGTCATCAGCTCTGCAGACCGCTAACCGATTGTTCCCACCGACGATCACCAGGCACCCCATACTAATCGCCAGTAGGGGAGGGGTAATCAGGCCGCAATTGCTCCAGTGCTCGATCACTCTGGCAACCTTGTGAGGCGAGAATGACCAAAGCTCCGAGGCAGATCGGCGGCTCACCCCGTGGAGCTTATCGTCGATCTCTGCAAGGTCTGCCTCACCAAACCGATAGTCTTCAATCGGGTACCCGTCTGGTGAAGCACCGTCGTCCGCCAGGTGCATGCTTTGCGGCGAAAAGTCCCAGCGCACCTGGAAACTTTTGGGCCACTCGTGACGCTGCTTCCCCTTCATTGTGCTGAATTCGAAGCAAGAAGCACCGGATCAAAGGCATCAAGGGGAACGTCCACCCCCCAATATTCCATCGCCAGTTGACGGAATTTTGCCCAGTCCTCGGTTGTTGGCTTGCCGTGCGTGCAATAGCGGCACTCTGGCGCGCCCGCCAACTGTTCAGCCACCGTGGTGTGAAGGTCGATGCCCATTCGCCCGAACCGGCCCACCGTGCTACCGCACGACGAATGAATCCAGACTGCATTTTTGGCAGGAGATAGCTGGACCTCGTAGAACAGATCAGGGTTGGCCATGAAGCTTCACGCTATCGCTGTCTAAGTGAGGCGAAACGGTGGTAAGGGTTTCACCCGCTGGCCCAAGTAACGCGATGCTGGGGGCGGTTACCTTGTCACTCTCCACAGCTTTTACGGTAACAAGATGATCGGCCATCCTCACTAGATAGCTGTGGCCGGATGTGTCTTTGACGAACACAGCCTGGTCGCTACCGAGCTGGGCAAGCAGGCGCCGCTTGCCGTCCATCACACTGAACCCCTTTCGGGCCAGCTGTTCCAGAATTCCCATATCAATGTCCCTATGCTGATTGTGTCAGTCGCCGAATTCTACCAGCGCAGGGAAAGCGGAGTGACCGCTCTGATGCAACTGATTTTCGGAATATGTGCTTGGACCCAGCCTTGTCAGCGCACTCCAATTGCAGCCTGCGGCCTTCGCCCAGCGCTGGGGCTGGGCTCTGGTCGAAACAGCTTGATCAAATGAGTGCGCAACTGGCCTCAACCATAGGAGCTGGAGGCTCATTCTCTGGGGCGAGCGGCAGCAGTTGCAGGGAGGCCGCCGCCTCGGCAATTACTGCGTGGTTCATGGTGAGCCAATAGGCGTGGGCGGAGTTCGGCATCGGGTTTACCGCCGAGTTACGGGTCTTGCGCATCAGCGCTGCGACCTCGAAGGCCATCCAGCTCCAGTCGTTCTTGAGATCTTTGCCGTTGATCCAGTACGGGGCAGAGGTGATCTTGAACATCATTTTGAAAACGGCCAGCGCCACCTGCGCGAAAGGCTCGTCCGACTTTTCGAGCTTCGCCATGATTGGCCCAACCGAGCGCAACCGCTGGATGCGAAGGGAGTTCGCGTAGGAAACGGCGCGGGGAGTTCCTGCGAGGGGCGGCAGGTCAAGCTTGAAGAAGCCTTTATCTACTGGCGCCAGAACTTCCTTGAGGCGACCTACGCACTCACTGCACAGGGTATTGGCGGCATACATGCGGCTTTGGGAGTTGCCTGCCTTGGCGCCGTAGGTGAAAGATACGGTATCGGCATGACCGCAAATGCTTGGGCAGCTGACCGAGAAATTATGCTTGCTCATCCTGGAACCTCCGTTAACCTGTTACGGTTAATTTTAATGGGTTCAATGGTGCACATCAAGCGATATTAACCGATATCGGTAAACTTTTTTATGCCCTGCCGAGCCATCCCGAAAGTGATGACCCCCAGCCCTGCCATCCGGCATAGAGCTGCCCATGTTGCATATGGAATGGGGGTGCCACCGTTGGTCCAGCACTCAACCAACTCGCTCCCGCGCTCCCCCAGAGCAAGTTGATTTGAAAAGTCCTCCAGGGCAGGGCCATGCCCTCTGCGCCTGGCTGCAGCCAGCACCCCTCGCACCTCATAAGCGTCAGGTTGGAGCCAATGATCTTGCGCCACCAGGCAGGCGCACCGAATCAGCGGCATACGAGTGTCCAGAGGTGTGGCTTGGCGGGTGACGGCATAGAGAAGCCCTTAAATAGGTTTTTGTAAGCGATGTCGAGTCGAGGTGCAGATGCCTGGTTGCTGCCAGGTGCGGTCTCATAGCGCCAATCGCTTTTCCCCCACCGCCCCGCAGGGGCCTTACAGACCAAACTTGTTTGGAATCGTGCGAGCATTGTGGATCGGGATCAGGACCGCTTGCTAGGTGCCGTTGTGCCGCGCTGAAAGCGCTGGTGATCAGTTACCTGGGCGTGTTCGGCTATAAATGCGTTAGCTAGCACTCGGAATGATTGAATGCATTTTGGAACTTGAGCCGACATTCCGCGATTCGCGGCATCGTAGCCCGCTTCGCCAGCAAGGTTTTCGGCCTTGAATTCCATCTTGTTGAGCTGGCGCTCGGCCTTGTCGCTGGCTTGACTGCCGAGGGTACGCCTCAGGTGTCTAGCATGTGAAAGCATGCAGACTGCTTCCAAGCATTTGAATACAGGTGAGTAGATGATGCTCATCGGGTACCTCACACGCTCATGCGTTAGCGTTGAGCGCTCATGACTGGTTGAAGAGTAGCAACGTAGGATGATTCTACACGAAGGTTGAAAGAGCTAGGGGAACACTCTTGCCAGTCGCACCTTTGCATCACCTCTCTCGTCCAGATGATCGCCGGATCGTTGCGTATAAGCGCTGAAAATACATAATGTTTTCCCAGATGAAGACCGCTCGAATCGATCCGCTAAGCCTCGATCTCAAATTCTTGACACAAAAGCTAGCTATGTAGAGTATTATCCTACCGTGTTTTTTCAGGCGTTTTGATGCTGCCGATTACGCTGGCGTCGCCTGGTACAGCTGCTGCGGGAGTCGCTGCAGCGCGTCGTTAAACGCCCGCTCATCATCGGATCGCTCTGCTGATCCCGCCGAGTCTGGGCATTGGCCTGGTCACGATTATGTGAGCCCCAAGTCAACAAGCCGCGCACCTTGCTGCCGAGAGGTAGAGGAGGGGTGCTCACAGTGAACATCAGCGAGAGATTGGAGCAGGAATGAAAGCCGGAAACGAACAAGTAGGACAAGGAGCGCAACTGTGAAGCGCAGTCACCTAGCAATCGCTTTAATGGCCGCAGCCACATTTTCCTCCGCCGCTTCCGCGTCTTTTGGCATTGATGACTCCGGCATCATCGGCACAGAACGGGGCCAGATGGGTAAGTACGAACCGTATAGCGCCCAAGGCAAGGCAACGTTCATCGCGCCGAGCGGCAGCATGGAAACCAAGCAAGCCCGCTACAAAGACGCCGAGCTCCTGGTTGACCTCGCTTATACCCCGGTCACTCAGCATGGTTCGGGCGAGCCGGGTATCGTTCCTGGTTTCGGCGAAGAAATCCCGTTTGACGACGCGATGGGTATGATCCTGCCCAAAGGCTGGCAGGTGTACAGGGCAAAGCAGCTCGACAAGAAGGCCGTGCCTTCCTCGATCACCTTTGCTGGCGGCCGGACTTGGCCCGAGGTGTTGAAAACAGTGGGCGAGCGTTACGAGCTCCACTTTCACATCGACTGGTTTGATCACACCATCATGATCTCCAAGGGGCGCCCTAGTGCGTCAAGCTTGGCGCGCAGCATGCGCATCATCCCAGAACCCGCTAAGCCAGTCGGTTCTCCGCCTGCACCCAACTCGCTGAATGCACCAAGCCAGGCAACTGCGTTTGCAGCTGGGAGCGGCGGCGCGGTCATGCCGTCGACTGTGACACCGCCGACGGTGCAGGCAGGTGGATTCACTAAAACGGTAATCAATGGCCAAAGCACTGCAGCGCCATATGTGCAGCCTAAACCGCTGCCACCAGCTGTGCCTACCTGGATCGTCTCGGCAAAAGACCGAACCATCCGCGAAGCACTGAAAAGCTGGAGCAAAACAGCGAACTGGACTTTCGAGCCCGAGCATTGGGCAGTACCGGTCGACATCCCAATCACTGCTGGCGCGCCGTTCTCTGGCGACTTCAAAACTGCAGTCCGCCAGCTGATCTCCACCACGGAGCTCGGCGATACCCCGTTGCAACCCTGCTTCTACAGCAACCGCGTTGTCCGGGTGGTCCCGATTAACCAAGTGTGCGACCAGATGAGCGCCCGCTGAATGGAATTCACTGTGAAAAAACAAATCCTGCGGCCAGCTCTGCTGGCCATCAGCGTGGCCATGGCCTCGGGCTGCTCGACCTATATCGACAAAACCTACACCGATGGGCTTGAGTCCGAAGTGGGCGGCGCAACGAAAGATCACGTTGCACGGAACATGAAGACGGTCACCCTGGATGCGCGTCGTGCCGCTCAGGATGTGAACCGCCCATACATCACAGGCAAAGCGATCCCGCTATCCCGTGAGGTGACATTGCCAGCCCCACTGCGGGGCACCATCGACACGACGATGCTTTGGAGCGACGAAGCTGACCTCGTCACCTTGGCGGCACGTATTACCGAGGCGTCCCGCATTCCGGTCAAAGTAATGCCTGACGCACTGCTTCCACTGGAAGACTTCGGGCCGCGCCTGGAGGATCGTCAGGTCGGCGGCGTGGGCGGTAATCAGGTTCGGGCGCCTATGACGGCGAGCACCAGTCCAATCGCGTTGGATTCGCCACTGCCTACGGCTGGTGCTTACGCAAGTGCCGACATTCCCGTCACCGCAGTGCCGAGCGCGCCTGCGAAGAAAATTCAAGGCAAGTCCACAGGTACTCAACTGCTGGCGCCCACGCTCGACTACATCGCACTGCGACTCGGGGTGTACTGGAAGTATGACGATAGCCTGGGCGCGATCGTCTTCTATCGCACCGAAACGCGAACCTTTGAGATCCGCGGTGCTGAGCTGGCTTCCAGTTCGGAGATGTCGATTGACTTGAGCGGCGGCATTGACGCGGCGGGGAGCAGTGGCCTCAACAGTAAATCGAAAGCCAACCTAGATGCTGTCGGCTCGAAAGAATCGCCCCTTGAAGGTGTTGTCTCTCGCGTGACTCAGTTCATGTCGCGGTCTGGGAAAATCGCTGCAGGGTCGGGCGGTCTTCTGGTAGTCACCGACATCAAGTCCTCGCTCGATCAGATCGAGAAGTTCATCAATCAGGAAAACAAGATGCGTTCGCGCAGGATTGACCTGGTCTTCGAGGAAATCACCGTTGAGCACACCACCAGCGCACAAGGCGGGGCCAACTGGAACTTGATGTTCACCAGCAATGGTAGCGGCAACGGCTTCAACATCAACGGCCTGAACTCGTTGCTTGAGCAGGAAGGTGCGGCGATGTCGATCGGTGCCTCGGTCGGCAGTGGTCAGTGGGCCGGTTCGGGTTTGACAGTCCAGGCACTGAGTAAGGTCGGTAAAATCGTTGACCAGAAGATGAATACCTTTGGCGCAATCAATGGGCAGCCAGCAACCTCAGGTCGTCCTCAGCGCCAGAAGTACATCGACAAGCTTGAGCAAACGCCAAGCATCTCGGACGCGAACCAGCCCACGGTGACTGTGACCCAGTCAGAAGAAGTTTCTGGCCGGATCATCACTGTACTCCCGTACGCGTACTCCGATGGCGATATCAACATGGCCATCAAGTACGACAACACACCCACTCCGGTCTTCGAGAAGCAGGTTCTCCCAGACGGCAGCTATGTGCAGTCACCGTCCTCAGTCAGCGACGTGCTGGTCCGCTCGGCAATCCTGCGAAGCGGCCAACCATTCGTCATCAGCGCCACCACGGCGAACAGCGCCAGCTATGACGAACGGCGCACGGATCGACGCGCCCCAATCCTGTTTGGCGGCTCCGATGTTGCCAACCAGGCTGACCGGGTCACGATCTTTGTGTTGACCGCGCTGGTGCGAGAGAAGTAACCATGAGCGAGTCGATGATTTTTGAGGCCAGTCCGGATACGTCGATCGTATTTGGAGGTGTTACCTGGCATACGTTGCTGGGTTCGAATCTTCCTGCCCAGTCGGTAAAGGCAGCGGTAGCGAACAAAGCCACTCACTATGTTGCAGCAGGGCCGCACTCCGCATCTTGCGGCACCCTAAAAATTTCATCAGATCTCGCCAAGGTCAAAGGCCGGAGCTTCTATTCAGCTGCAGCGATTTTCGCGCAAGCGCACCAGGGCGGCGTATTCCTAACCACTCATGAAATGGCCGATGGCAGTGTGTGGGTAGCTGGTGTCCATGACGGGAATATTCTGCGGGGAACAGACGTTCTCCTATCACAGGAAGAAGCTGAAAGATTAGTAGCTGAGGTGGAGTCGCGGTTTAAAGATTCCTCTTCGGCTGTAAACCTCGTCAAATCCGAATTCGATCTAGAACCGTACTTTAACGCCCGCACTAAACTCGCCCCGGTTAAAAGCGCCTTTCAGAAAATTCCACGGCCTCTCCTATTGGTCTTGGGTACCTTATTGGGGCTCATCGTGCTCGATACGGCGTGGGATCAGTATAGAAAGTATCAATCCAAAAAAGCACTGGAGCTGGAGGCGCAGCAGCCAGTTGACGCTCATTCTGAGTGGGCTAATGCACTGAACGAGTGGGCCGGTTCAGTAGTTGTTGACGGACCCAAGGGCCTCGCTGCAGTCGTTCATGGACTTGGCCGAGCGCCAATGGATATTGGCGGGTGGGACCTAAATAAAGCACGTTGTAAAGCTGTGCCTGGAGCATGGTCATGCTCTGCAGATTACGATGCTGGAATCGGGGCAACTAATTTGTCCTTTGTGGCCAATTTACCACCTGGTTGGACCGCAAGCTGGAATGGTCTGACGGGCGCAGTTGGCAGTTGGACAGTCCCAGCTCATAGAGAAATGATTGATCGGGCAGGCATCCAGGCCATTCCAGATTTCAGCCTGAATTACATAAGCAAATTGCAAGAGGTTCTTCCTGCATTCCGTTCTGTTGAACTTTCTCCGCCCATGGCAGTACAAATTCCGGAACCGCAGGTGGCGGTGAAGAATGGTAGTCACCAGCAAATGGTTGCTGTCCCATACCCAGCTGACAATACTGAAGGGATTGAAAGACCGAGCGTACAGACGATTGAGTTAGTAGCGCCTCTTCGATCGTTGATGGTATTGCCAATCATCAATGAAACTACTATCCAGAGCGTTAGCTTTGTTGTGGAGGGAATGACATCAATTCCGTCGCTGCGTGATAGTTTGTTTACCGCAAAATTAGTTGGAGAGATGTATGTGCGCTAATCGGATGCAAGCCATGATCGTTAGTCTGCTCGCGGCTATTAGCTGTGGGGTGTCGGCCAACGAGAGTGGTGCTGCAAACATTGCAGCCGATCCCTCAGTTTCTCAAACCGTGAACGAGATGATCCGAATTGACGCTGAGCGAGCGCTCAAGGCAGAAAAAAAGATGCTCGCAGATGCCGATGCACGTATGGGAGGCCAAGCGGTACCCGTACTAGGTGCTGCAACTGGCGGAGCGTTGGAGAGCGCTTTGGATACGCCGGAAGTACCCCAAGAGCCAATTGCAGTGCCTGTTACTTTGGAAGTCCTAGGAATATTTGGTCTTGGCCACAACTTGATGGCTGACGTAGCTATCAATGGTTCTCGGGTACGCTTCAAGCGAGGTCAACTCCATCCTGTAGGCGTAGCGCCGGGCTTCCCCTACACACTTGTTTCAATCAAAACGCCCTGTGTGAAAGTGATCGACTTAGCCAAAGCTGAGCACGAAGCTTGCCTGGTAAAGAAATTCTAGTAGGTGATGATATGAGCGTTCCAAGCCACTCTAAAGCCGTCCTCACTTTTGGGAAGCTGACTTCTGGTAAGCCTGAGCCACAATTGGGCAATATTGGCGAAGCAGCTGACGACAAAAAAGCGGTCATCAGCAGTAAGCATGAGCTACAGGAGTACCTAGCTTCTCCGATTGAAAAGGTATGGCATGAGCTGGTGGAAAACGTTGTAAACAAAGTCTGCCCTGTACAGCTTACTGACAAGTCGTGGGCTATCTTATCTATTCAGGGGTATCTGACCAGCGACATTATTGATGCTGTAGTCGAAAAGTGTGTGAAGGCTGGGGCTAAGGCGGATTCGATTAGACTTGTCACTGTCACCCAGACCGTTATCTTGGCTGTCAACGCCCACAAAGATGATGATGTAGTTGAATGGACAAGCGATGATGATAAGTCGGGGCACCTTTCAGCCTTCACAGAGATCATCCGCTATGGTGTGGAGCGCGCAGCGTCAGACGTTCATTTGAACGTGGAAGAAGGTGAACCCTACTCTCAAATTCGATATACGATTGAAGGCCAGTTCACAGCTCCGCCTTCGGGGAAAATCGAGACTAGCCGTTTGCTGGAACTGATCAACGTTGCCTGGCAGAAAAGCAAGGGCGGTGGTGCTGCAGTTTTCTCCAAAAATACAGAGCAGCAGTGCAACTTAATTATTCACGTCGAAAACGAACGAATCATGTGCCGCTGGGCCTCTCTTGCAGCAGACAGGGGCGTTTCCGTCACGCTGCGTATTCTGAAAATGGACCAGCGGGTAAAGCGCCGATCTCTGGAGTCTCAAGGGTTCCTTCCTTCGCAGATTGCTATGTTTGTTCGTGCGCAAAACGCGGAGGGTGGGGCAATTATCATCGCGGGTGTGGTGAACTCGGGTAAGTCGACAACCCTTGCAGAACTGCTCAGCATGATTCCAGATTCGCGGAAGATTTTGACGCTCGAAGACCCAGTGGAGTATCTCATCCAGAATGCGTTTCAGAGTACCGTCGTTCGTTCCCTGGATGGCGATGACGATCAGGCATTTACCTCCAAGCTGAAAACCTTCAAGCGCTCGGCTGGCAACGATATCCTTCTGGGCGAAATTCGGGATACCCAAACTGGGGCGGCATTTGTCGACATCACGGGCTCTGGTACAAACCTCTATTGCACGCTCCACGCAAAGTCGAATGTACAGATTCCTGAGCGGTTGGCATCTGAGGCAATCGGGATTCCATTCGACTTCCTTGCTTCCCCTGGCATTTTGAACCTGCTGGTTTACCAGGCACTGGTGCCAGTCCTGTGCCCTCACTGTAGTGTACCTATCACCAAGTTGGCTGAGGTGGGCGGGTTCGATCGTCGTGGTTACCACCATGATGCGAGCTACTGGAAGGAATATGTCGAGCGCCTTGTCCGTCTGTTCAAACTTGATCCTTCATCACTGCGCGTTAAAAACGATGATGGCTGCAAGAACTGCCGTAGTGACGACTTGCCGCAGTTGAACGGCTATACCAGTCGGACAGTGGTTGCATCCATGCTTGAGCCGCAAGTAGATCGCGGTATTCTCCGGTTTATCCGAGATAAGGATACACTCGGCTTGCAAGAATATGTGGAAAGCCTCCCGCGTACGCATGTGTCCGATCCTGATATGACTAACAAGTCAATCATGGAAAGCGCTCTATACAAGGCGCTTCGTGGCGAACTTGATCCTCGTGACATCGAGCAAAAGACAATGGACTTCGATACCTATGAGCGTATGCGATTGAGGATGGCCGAAGAGCAACAAGCCAGGCAGGAGGCCCCTATGTCTTACCTCAACGCTATGCCAGCGCGTGCCAAGCAAAACCAGGCTGCTGAGCAAGCATGACAATCGCATTCAAAATCCAATCGTTTTTGGGTAGGGCGTCTACCTGGCTCAAGCAACATACAGTCGCCGGTATGACGGTCGATGCGAAAATTGCTTCCATACTTTTTGCAAGCAAGCGAGGAGACTATTACACCTACCTAGCCGATACGATTGCCGGTACCCGTGGTCGAAAGTCCCTAATTGATATTTTTCAAAGCGATGTAGATCGTTATGGAAACTCTGCAAGAGGTAAGCTTTCTGCACACTGGATAAAACAGTTCAAAAATGGTGGTGGTAGCTTGCAGCGAACCTTCGCAGGCACACTGCCAGATGAAGATGTTGCAGTGTTAGACACTCTCTTGAAGAGCGGGGGTGAGAAAGCACTAGATGGCGCGCTGCGCGACCTGGCAGAAAACAGCGAATTGCTTAGCAAAGCTCGCATGATCATGTTCATGACTATGCTTGCCTCCATCATGTGCATGGTTATGACAACTGCGATGGTTATTCTCATGCCATCGTATACCGTGCCTAAGATTGTCGAAGCATTTTCGATGTTACCGCTTGATCACTATCCTGGGAGTGCTCGTGAGCTTGTGGAGTTTGCAAGCTTTGTCGAATCATCCAAAGGTATGATCATTAGCGTTACAATTGCCGTCTTCGCTGTAGTAATGTTGTCTCTTTCGCGCATTACAGGTAAGCCTAGACTCTACCTTGATAAATATGGCGTGGTCTGGGGGCTGTATCGTGACTTTCAGAGTATTCGCTTTCTATCCACATTGGCCGCTCTTGTTCGCGAAAGTGACAAAACCGCAGTCAACTTGAAACCTGCATTGCAGATGCAGCTGAATGGTTCAAGTCGGTGGAAGCGTTATCATTTGTCTCGTATTTTGGCTATGGTTTCCCGTGGCAATGTGGGGCCTGACATTTTCACAACGGGCATCATGGATAAGACCATGCAGTGGTACATTGCTGACTTGGTTGAGTCCCGAGGCTTAAGTGAAGCTCTTCAATACGTCAAAGTACGGCTGAAAGAGCGTGTACTTAAAAAAATTACGCGACAGAGTTCGTTGCTGGCTTGGACGATCATGGCTTTCTCGATTTCTGTGTCCATCTATTTGCTAGGTTGGCACATGACAGCGATCGACGACCTCCGGCGCGGCCTGCAAATGTATTTGGCTTAACAGCCAGCTTTTCCTTAATTAAAAAATGGAGCTGTAGAGTATGAAATCGTTCAAGCACGCTAAACGCCAAAAAGGTAACTACCTGCTGACTATCGGCATCGGCATCATGATCATGCTGATCCTGGCGGTTTGGGGTATTCCGAAGATCAAGACCTACCTGGTCGAAGGTGCAATCCCTTCCGTTGCTGAAGAAATCCAGCGCTTTGCCACTCGTGTAAAAGTCTCGACTACCGGAACTGGCACTACTCCGTACGCTGGTTTGACCCAAGCATACTTCGCTCGTTCTGTGCGCGGTTCCGCGCTCCAGGTCGGCGCTGTCTCGGGTCAGGGTACTGGCGGTACCGATGTACGCCACGGTCTGGGCGGTGGTGATGATGGCCTGATTACTCTGGCCACCACTGGCGCTGCGTTCACCATGACCTTCGCCAGCGTAAGCGATGCAGCTTGCCCAGGCCTGGCAACTTCGCTCCAAGGTACCTTCGATACCATCACCGTGAACGGCAAGGCTGCTAAAACCACCAATGCCACCACCAACGTGGTCACCGCCGGTTACGTCGCGGGCACTGTTGCCGCCAACTGCACTGATGGCGACACCAACACCTTCGTCTTCACGATGAACCGTAGCTAAGGGTGGTTTGATCTTGGCACACTCAACTCAGGTACGATCGGTCACCGCAAGGAAACAACGCGGATTCGCGCTGATCCAGGTCATGGTCGCAATCCTCATAATGACCATCTTATCTGGGTTGGGTGCTCGGAAATTTGTAGACCGTATCAATGATGCTGCCGCTGAGTCGACAGGGCGCTATCTCTTCACCGTGCGTGCGGCGGTAGTCAAAGCTTTGTCCGACTACGATGCGGCTTTTACCCAGACGGATACGAGTAGTGCACCTCCAGGCACCTACCCGACACCTCCCTCCTGGGCAGTTTTCTCTGGCGGATCGAAGACAGTCTCGGTCAAGGATCTTAAAGACTCAGATCTTCTCCCCGACTCATTCCCAGATACGCCCCCGATCGGGCGTTCTGCTCATGTTCGAATCTTGCGTACTGGTACCTGTCCAGGCAGCAGTTGCAGGGTCGAGGCCTATGTTTTCACCTGCTGGCCCATGAACAAATTTGTGGCCGCTGGTGCTGTGAACAATGCGACATGTCCTGCACCTCCCGCAGGTTCTGATTTCGACATTAATTTGGTTGGCGGGGCCACACAAGCCACAGAAGGCTATGGTGGCTCAAATGCCTTGGACGCGGCGAACATACGCGGTCCGCTGTTCAACGTTACAGCTGCAAGCCTGGGCATTCCAGCTGGTAGCCAAGGGCACGTCGTGGTCCTGGCTTCGTTGAATGACTCTATGTTCAGCCAATTTGTACGCCAGGGTGATACGCGCCATATTTTCCTCAAAGACAACCTCACAGTGAGCAAGGTGGTCACTGCAGAGGAGGGCGTTAACCTGCCCACGAATGCGGTACGCGGCCAAGTCTGCACCTCAGAGGGCACCTACGGCACAAGTACCCGTGGAGTCTTCTCGGTGTGCAGTGGTGGGCGCTGGTTCGAGCTCAATGACCACATGGTGCTCTCGACCCAAGCTCTGGCAAACAATGCGAACATTACTCCGCCGACCTGTGGCGCGAACATGCAGGCATTCGCCTACGCCTCGCTGATGAACGCCGATGTGACCATGACGGGCACCGACATCGCTATCAGCGGCGCTATCTCGGGCGGTATCACTGGCTCGGGTAACGTCAGTAGCTCCGGTGCCGTTTCGGTCAGCGGGTCCTTCAACGGTACCACCACGTCAAACCCATCCAGTTCGATCCGAGTTACGCAAGGTGTGTCGATCGTGTCCAACAAGGTTGTCATCACCCCCGCCTCTACTTCTGCGCGTGCTCTTGTAACGCAAGGGTGCCGGTACCTCTGACATGCGCATGATCATGCTCCCATTCGTGTGTCGCCTAGCAGCTCTGGTCGTGCTGGCGATGTTGCTGTCGGGCGGCTATGCCATGGCCGACAGCCGCGTTGATGGTTGCATGGCCAAAGCAGCAGCACACCATCACGTTGACTTGTCCCTGCTCAGGGCGATTGCGAAAGTCGAGTCCAACATGAACCCCAAGGCCGTTGGTAAAAATACCAACGGCACCAGGGACACTGGGCTTATGCAAATCAATGACTGGTGGCTTCCAACCCTGGCGAAGTTCGGCATCAAGAAAAGCGACCTCCTCGATGCCTGCACGTCTGCGTATGTAGGAGCTTGGATCCTCGCGCATTCCATCAAGAGGCACGGCCTCACCTGGCGCGCTGTAGGCGCTTACAACTCGCCAACCCCAGCCAACCAAAAGATCTATGCGGAAAAGGTCAACAGGGCGCTCGCCCAGCGCCCCTGAGACCTTTCTCGCGGTGACCTAGCCACCATCCCCTTTACACCCAAAACGGTCCTCCTATCATGCCTACATGGCCTTTCTTCGTCTTATCAACCGTGGCTGGCGTGATGGCTGGTCTAGTCGTTGCTGCCATCTGCTTGCGGCTACCAGCTGCCCTCAAGCGTGAGTGGAGAGCTGATGCACTCGACTACCTTGAACTTCCCCCTGAGACTGCGACAGCGGGCGAGGCGCAGGTCTGGAGGGTAGGGAGCAAGGGCAGGCTCATAACGATCTGCGTTGTTTGCGCGGGGGTAGGGTGGCTATCTTTATGGACGCATGGTCCGAGCCTGCAGGCAGTGCTCTACAGCCTGCTGTTCTGGATGCTCATATCGGCAGCCATCATTGATATCGAGACCTTGTACATCCCAGACTCAATCGTGTTGCCACTACTGTGGGCTGGGATGCTCTATTTTGCCGTTCTAGCGCCCGATCAGCTGCCAGGCAGTGTGATGGGGGCGGCTATGGGGTATTGCGCTCTACGGTGGCTCCCTGTGGGCCGTGGGGATGCAAAACTGTGTGCGGTCGCGGGAGCATGGCTTGGCATTGATTCACTGCTGACATTCGGGTTGATCGCTAGCGCTTTAAGCGTGGCAGTTGGCCTGATCTATTACCTGGTGCGTAGAAAGTCGGAGCCTTGTCCATTCGGGCCAAGCCTGGTGGTAGGATTCATCGCCGCTCATGTGCTCGAATCGAAACACATGCTGATTTTGTGACAATCAGTCCTTCAGAGCTTTCGGGTCGGGAGAACAATGAATACCAGTAAAAATGAACAGCCGAAAAACGCTGTCGCGATGTAGACCAGTTGAATCGCCTCAACAGCTTTCACGAAGAATAGACATGCGACGGCTAGGCAAGTGCCAAAGACGACTAGGCTGACCCAAAAGCCTGTAGTGAGGTTGTTTCGCCTATTTCGTTCTGAAATTTGCTTTTCTACGCGGGCTATCTGCTGACAGCTCGTCGGGCATGGGGCCATATTCTCGGGGGGCAAACTGATTGGACATTTTGGTTCCCTGGCTCGCTCCGCACCCATAGCAGTGCAGAGCATTTCTCTATCATGCGGCGCCCTAGCTAAATCACATTGCACTGCAGGGCGGGACGAAGCTTATGAGTCTTGCTGTTTGACCAGCTCGAACTGCTCTCCAACTTCGTCACAGCGGCAGTCTACAACATTCGTCTCGCCAACGGATTCGCAGCTGCAGAAGCAATCGCAAAGCTTGGAAAACAGCTCCTCCCCCATGTGCTCCGCTACCTCCTTCCGGTTAACCGTCACTGTGTGGTGCTCACCTGTTTTGGGGTGAACGTACACGAACGCCATTTTCTCGATGCCGTTGCCGTCAGCTGAGGCTGCTGCTGGTGCTCCTCCTGCAAGCTGTTCCGCCATTTCTCCAATCGCGGCACGGATAGCATCACCCTGCTGCTTGGTTCGAGGCCCTGTCTTGAGCAGCCACAAGAGGAGCGCATTTTGCTTTGTCAGCTGGGCCTGCAGCCGCTCCAACTCCCCAGCCCCAGCTTTGACAGCAAGCCCCGGAATCACAGGGCATTCACCATCCATCTTCACGCGGCCATCAATGGCATTGACGCCGCATTGAGTGCATACATTGTCGCCAACGCGGCCAGGGCCCGACCAATTGTGGAGATTCATTACCGGCTCTCCTGGGCGGATCGATCAGCCACATCGTTTTGGCCAGGCCCCATGGTTGCGGCCAGCACTGCTCGATACCGCCGTACAGTGCCTTCTTCGTTGTGCACCTGGTGGTCCTTGTCGTAGGAGCGAATGGTGTTGATCAAGCCCTCGATGTCATCAAGGGCGTTTTCGAGCTGGTTGTTGCGCTCGGCCAGTAACTTGGTCAAGCGCTGGTTGTCTTCGAGTACTTTGGCCAGCTGGTCGACCTCCAGATCCGTGGATTGCTTTTTGGGGAGCCCCTTCATCAGGACCTCGTCGAACTCCCCGATGACCAAGCAGGCCCACCCGTCTTCGACTGCGCGCTCATGAATCCACTTTGCTCCGTAGTAGCGTACGCGCAGGCGGTCGCCGAAAATGGTCAGCTCAGCAGAATCATTCCGCACTGCACTCGTTTCCATGGCTTCACGAATTTCCCGCGCCAGCGCGGCACGCCCCATGGTCGACGGACCATTCTCTGTGAGCCAGGCAGCAACCTTGTCGGCGCTCATGATGGCTAGGGTTTCCGAGCACGAGTCGCAGCCGAGCACCAGTTGGCACTCGATGTCATTGCTGTTCAGTCGGCCCTGCTGAACACCGCTGACGTTTTTGTTGTGCGTCTGCCAAGACAGCGATTTGCTCTGACACTCACGGCAGTGGTTGATGGTGGGCATGCTCATAGTTCTGCTCCTGCAGGTGGGGAATGTTGGTTGTTAGATGGGCCGACCGATGTGGTCGCCCGAAGCGGTGCTGATCGTTCCCTCAGCCCGCTGGTTACTCGGCCTTGGCGCGGCCTTCAACTCGTGCATTAACATTGGCCAAGTCCTCAGGAAGAGGTACGCCAGTTACCTGCAGCAGCTGAGCGGCAGTGGATTTGGTACCGTCCGTGGTCTTTTGCATTTTGCCCAACACGACGCAGCGGTTTTCCCACATTCCGTCGACTTTGGCAGGCTTGATGTTGGCCAGCTTTTCCATCACATCCCAGTTTGCTCGATCAGGATCGAGCACCTTCTCGTGACGGTTGAACTCAATGAGCCGATTGCCGTGGAAAAGGGCTACTCGGCCGAAAATCCCCAGTGCCTCCAAGAACACCGCGTGCCCGATGACCATCATTTCGCGGACGTCGCTTGCCGCGATTTTGCCCTCTACCATCTGCCCCCAGCTGGGTAGATGCTGGCCGCATTCGTCGAAAAAGCGCTTCACGAGGCCCGTGACAGCATCCAAGCGCAGCTTGTCTTGTTGGCCGATCGTCTTGTCACTTACACCCGTCAGCAGCGTGACAAATTTCTTGAAGGCAATCAGGCTCCAGAGCTTGTAGGAGCGAGGGCCTGGCGTTGAGTTCTCGAAGTCGATGCGCTTTTTGATATCAGGCATCGACTCCAGCATGTCCTGAATCCAGCCATTGTATGGATTGCGTTGGTCGTACAGCGCATTGAGCGCCGACGACGGTTTCACCGCTTTGCTGTTGATGTCGGCGAACATCTGCTGAGACTTTCGCAGGCCCTGGTCAAAGTGAATCTGCACGGGAGCCGTTTCGTTCTGCAGCGTGGGGTCGCTTTTAAGCGCCAGCTCAATGGCGTGACGACGATGTTGGCCGTCATTGATGAGCATGGTTGCGCTCATCGGAATATGCAGCATGCCCAGCTGACTGATGCCATCCATGGCCTCGAAGGCCATTTGGGTATCTACGCTGGCGGTCAACGCTGGAAGCACATAGTCATCCCTATTTTCCAGCAGGTAGTCGCTGATTGCCTCGCCGCGCTTCTTGTTCAGCACGCGCTGGGCCCGAAGCTCAGCAGGTACCGCTTCCTCGTCGAAGACAAACAGTTTGGCCAGGATCGGGTAGGGGATCTGTGCGAGATAGAATTCGCCGCGAGCTTGAATGCCCCGGACTGCTGGGACCGCAAAGCATGGTTCGTTGCGGATCTCATCGATAGACTTTTGCTCGGTGTAAGCACGGGCCCTTTTCTGAGCATCAGCTTGCCGCGAGTCCGCAGCATCCTGGTGCTCCTGCCTGACCAGAGGTTCGTATTTTTCGCGAAGCTGCTCGATGGTCAGACCGAGGTCTTGAAGGTGGTAGGCTGCATCATCCGCGAATGCGGAACGCTTACCTGTGAGCTCAACCGAGAGGATTGCACGCATGAGATCCAGGCAGCGGGCCTCACGTTTTTGAGCGTCGTACTGCTCAATCAGATCCAGAGCAATATCACCTTTTTTCCGTGGCTGTTCAGATTCGACAGCAATGAAATCATGGCGACCGATATTGCGCAGGAGCAGCTTCGCGGCTTTCTGTTTCGCGATCGCCATCGTAGTGTGTACCGATACGATCTCTCCGCACTCTACCGGTTTGTCCAGGTAGGAACTGGTTCTTGAGACGACGCAGTAATGCATGTGAGTGGTCCTTTGCAGTAGTAGCTGAATGACTGTTAATGTACGCTTGTGCAGGCGTACTTGCAAGGGGCAGACGAAAAAAACCCGCGACATGCGCGGGCTTGGGCGGTACCAGTCAGGCGTGCTAGTTGGCTGCATGGCGCGTATTGCGCCAGTACAGGAAGGCCAGCCCCACAGGCGCGATGAAGATAGCCATGAACCAGCACATGCACATGGTCATGACCTTCACGAACATCATCACCAGTCCATTCACGATGAACACGTTTCCGCCCGTGATGAAGCTCACGAGGCTCTCGTACACAAATCGCGAATAGGGGTACAGCAAAGTGCTGACCACCATCATCAGCAGCTCACCAAACTCCAGGCCAGTGGTCGAGTTCGCTTTTCCAGCGATGAAGACTGCGCCAAGAATGATGCCGAATACCAGGTGACGAAAAAAATAGGCCGGGTTGAGGCCGCCAAAGAATTTTCCAAAGAGTTCTTTCATGGTTACCAAAAAATTGGGTGATCAGAAATGCGTGGACGTCAGGCCGGGGTGCAAGGGGCCGATACAGGATCACGAGCCTCGCGCTCAAACGTTGTGCGGAACTCTTCCTTTTCGTAATCGCTCGTGGCCTCCGCGAACTCGACTTCGAGCTGATCGATGTAGGTGAGCTCGTCGTATTGGGATGAGCCAGCCAGCTCGACGCCATGCTGCTTCATGAGGGCATCAACCTCATTCAGAAACTTGCGGCGGGCATCCTGATCTTCAGGGAGCTCATACACATGGGTGATGAAATGCTGCATCGGTAATTCCTATAGAAATAAGGCCCGCATGCGGGCCCCGGACTGCCAGACCTGGATCGGTCAGCGCACAGCTTCGTTCAGCGTCTTGCCCGCCTTAAAGGTGGCGGTGGTTTTGGCCTCGATCTGCATCGGAGCACCGGTGCTAGGGTTGCGGCCGGGGCGGGCTGCTGACTCTTTCACCTTGAAGGTGCCGAAGCCAACCAGGACAACCTCGCGCTTCTCGCGGAGCTCCTCACCGACGATTTCCTGGAATGCTTCCAGCAGAGCGGTGGCTTTGGCTTTGGAAACGTCTACGCGCTCGGCGAGGGCGGCTACCAGTTCAGTTTTGTTCATAGAGAAACCTTTTGGAGTTGGGTATTGATTCAGCGGGACTTCTTGAGCAGAAGCTTGCCCGCGTACGCGATGGTGAGGCCAACGAGCAGGCCAGCGGCCATGCCTGTCATGCGATCGTTCTGCAGAGTGCCGAACAGGTAAAACATTACGCATGCGGAGCTGATGGAAACCTGGAGAATTGACGCCCAGGCGAACCACTCAGCGCGCTTGAAGATGCTAGCCATGTACCAAGCCACAATGGCTGCAGGAATCAGCAGGAGGGGTACGAGGACAAGGGTGAGGCTTACTGGCTGTTGCAAACTTGTGAACCCTTCATGGGAGTACAGATCGAGATTGGTACAGTCGCAACCTTAGCGGTGCAGGCCTCAAATTGCGACTTTACAGAGTTACCGTGGAGACGGCCCGCTGCTGACTCTGGTTGCTTGCTCATGCTGCTGGCGCTCAGTGCGCGTCTGCACGTTCTCCAAGCCCTTGTTGAACTTGGCACGCAGAGATTCAGAGTTTTGAGGGTCGCCGCTATCCAAGGCTCGCTCATTGGCGAATTCGCGCTTGAGCAACTGGTTCTCGCGCTTGAGGTGATCGGTCTCTTCGCTGAGGCTCTGGAAGGCCTGCGCGACCTTCGCAAGACCGGCAGCAATGGCACCGGTACCGAAACCGCCGACAACGAGCTGGAAGGCCTTGTTGGCCGCGTCAAACGGCAGCTCACCTTTCAACGCAGCGAGAGCCATTGACGATTCGGGGTTGTTGATGTGGAAATAGGCAGACGTAACAGCCTCAGGATTCCCTGTGATCACACCCGCAGCGTACACGGCACCGTACGCAACTGCCGCGCCGAGGAGGGGAGTTGCCGCAAGGGCGAACGACTTCTCGGGGGAGGTGATGATGCCTTTGGCGAATTGGCTGAAGTTGTCGTTCACCTTCTGCAGGAAGGACTGCTCCTGGTTGTTCATGCGCCGGCTCCTTTGGCGATCGATGGGAATTGGATTTCGTAAATGTTGCAGTGCTCCTCAGTACGATCGAGCAGTTCCGGGACATTGACGGCGTCCAGCGCAGGGTTACCGTCGCGAACGTCAACAAGGAAGGCCGCGTATGTCACGCCAATTTTCAGCGTCACATCGATCAGCTGCGGGCTGGCAGTTGAACCCTTGACGGTTTGGTTCAATTGCTCAAGGCGTGGAATCAGTGCTTTGGCCCGCTCGGCGTTAGGGCGTGGTTCGGTGGTTTGCGCCAGCATAGGTATCTCCTTGATTGTTGATTACATGCGCATGCCATAGCTCGGGCGCTGGCGCTCGGGCTCGGGGGTTGACGGTTCAGCCTGGTCGAACATCGCCAGCTGGTTGCTGCGCTCGTGCTGAGGTGCACGGTTATGCGTTTGAGCTTGCTCGCGGGCCTCGTGCTGGGCCGCTACCAATTCAGGGGTGATGCGCGGGGCAGGGGTGTCTAGGTGATGCACCTCAGGGGCTGAGGTTTTTGAGGCGTAGCGCACTTTCAATGTCTCACCCAGCGTCACTTCACGCAGGTCGGACGCTTTGTGAAGAATCCCGACGCCACCACCAATGTCTTGGATCACGATGCCGACATCGCTCACGCTGACAGGCCCCTCGTAGGTGATACCTGCCACAGCAGGACGAACCTGACTCACAACTGAGGAAGCTCGGTCCTGGATAGAATCAGCAACTACCTGCATGAGCTCGCGTGCGCCGAATTCGCCGTTGTGGTGGTAGTCGAGGATTGACTCACCTAGCAACTTGGCTGCTGCAACGAATGGGTCGCGTTGCACGCCTTGGCCCAGCGCTTCGAATGCAATCGTCTTGGAAAGGCCTTCTACAACACTCGGTGGCCACTGCATGGCTCTGGCAGCTTCTGGGACGGTGAGCATGCGAAGCAGATCCGGATCGGTAGGGTGCTGGATTTTGGCATCCGTACTGCGGTTCTTAGCGTAGCCTTTAGTGATGGTGGCGATCTTCGACGAATCTTCGTTGAAAACCTGCATCTTGAAGCTTTTTCCGTTTTCAAGATCGCGCTGTTCTTTGTCCTTCAACCCGCGCATTTCGCTCCACATGGGGTCATCGGGAGAAATGTCATCAAGAATCTCGGACAGCGTCATGTCGCGCTTTTCGGGCATTTGAAGCATGTCCCAATCAAAGTGCATGCCCTTGGTGACCGCGACCATGCACCAGCGTTTACGCGGTTCTAGTGCGTTGAAGTCTTCGCCTTTGAGGACGGTCTCGTGGGTTTCATATCCCAGGTCACGAAGCTGATGGCGAAGAACGGAAGCGCTCGCGGTGCTGCTGTATGGGACAACATTCTCAAACAGCAGGAACGCTGGATTGGCCTTGGCAATGATCATCAGGGCGGCCACAAACAGATGGCCGACTTCGGGGTGATCCTCGGCCATAGCGGTGCCTCGGCGCGCTCTTCCCGAGACGCTAGCTCCGCTGCAGGGCAGCCCTAATTCCATGCCCTCGTGCTTTGGAACGTGCCGCATGGCCGCTTCATCGAACGCAAATTCTTGCATCGGGGCTGCGACAGGAATGGTGCTGTCTGACCACTCTGAAGCTTGGGATGCGTGCTCCAGGAGCTCTGGTCGAATCTCGTTGACCAGTCCCTTCTCGGTTTTTACCCCCGCCTGGCGAAGCCCTTCATGAACTGCTTTGGAAAGCAGGCCAGCGCCATGGGACAGGCTGCCGATTTTCAGTGGAATGTCATTTTCCAGCTTGTAGTTCAGCCTGTTGAGTCGTTCCTTCTTTCGAACCTCGGACGCCAACGGCAGCAGGTAGATTTCACCTTTGCGCTGCACCAGGCGGATGGAGTCCATCCCTTCAAAGAGCGCTAGCAAGGCCTTGCTGTTCAGGTCGATGATCGGAAGCGGCTCGCCGTCCCGTGAAGTGCGCTTGCTCTTGCTAACCACTCGCGACCCATCGGGATTCGCCTGCAGGGTAACTACGCCGCCCTTGAGCTTCACATCATAGCGATCGCCAGGCTTGAACCCTGCAGAGGACACCTCGGCATTCTCCAGCCATATGCGGGGCTTGCCCCGATTTTCGCCCATTTTCTTGATGAAGTAGCCCTGCATTTCCTCGAACCCCTGTGAAGTCGTCAACGTAGAGTATTATTAAACCTTGTTGCATTCCACTGAAAAAATTGAGCCGGGCTCTTGTTTTGTTCGTTGTCCTGGACCAGACTGATATCACGATTTGATACGACGGTCGGCGGTGCTTCTATCCCCGATCCAACACAATTGCTCGGAGGCCAGGAGGCCAGACAAATGAGTGCACAAGGTTCCAATGTAGTTGGTCTGCCAGCTCGAAAAACGGCAGTAGGACAATCCCGCTCGCCCGCAGCCCAGGGCGCGATCAACACCATTGCATCCAGCTTCAAAAGGCTGATTAATGACGCTGTTCGCGGTGAGTGGGACGACTCTGGGGTCCAGAAGCGGCAAGGCATCGTATATGGGGCTTACAACCAGATTTCGTTCACTGCCTCGGACGGTACCGTCACCCACTTCTGTGGGAACTCGATCACCGAGATGCGTGATTCTCGTGAATACACACGGAACGCCGTTGAGTTGCGGTGTGACGCGCTTGGCCTGGCGATCTATGTCTCTAGCGTCAAGCAGATTGACCCTTCGATCCGCAAATTCGATGCGTTCCTGCGCGTTGCGAGCTATCAGTACAAGAAGGAGAAGCCTGACCTCTCCAAGAGTTACGACGCAACAGCGCTGTACACCAAGCTCCACACAATTCTGATCTCCACCTACAATCAGCTGGCGCGAGAATACAACCTCGCTGGACTTAAAGTCGAAGACCTCACCCTGGTATCCGATCACCCGAATTTGATTCCTAACGTGGTGATCACCGAGCCCTGCTGATCACACAGGTGAGCGACTTAGCTATGTATAAAGATACGGTATATAGTTCCTGGCTACGGCGGGCTTCCATTGGGTTGCTCGCCCAAACCAACTAGGCTTGTACCCTTGCAGCAATTGACGGCGGGGCTAGCCATGGAGCCTCGAATGAACCGTCGCCACACCATCCTTGCTGCTGTCCTGGCAAACATTGCCTTGTCTGGCTGCTCTTCCACGACTGTGCCGCAGCACGCCGCTGCGCAACCGTTGTTCATGCAGATTGATACCCCTTCACCAGCGCCAGTAGGCGCTGCAGTGACATACCCTGACGAAATCCGGACCTATCAAGACCCTGACGTCGCTCAGGAGCCGGATGCAGGCGTGTGGGTGCCCCTCAACCAAGAAGTGGTCGATTCCGCCTCGATCTTGGAAAGCCAGGCGCTGGCGCTGGCCCTCTCTCAGCGAGATCCGGTACTAAAGGTCAAGTACCTGGAGGAGGCTGCAGCAAAGGGTAGCGGGAAAGCCCACTACGAACTTGCCAAGTACTACACAGGCACCAAGCCTGCCAACTTGAAGCTCGCCCGTGAGCATGTAGAAGCCGCCGCGAGCTTGAACGACCCAGAGGCTTCCCGCGTCATCGGCTGGATGATGATCAGAGGGGAGGGGGGCTATTCCCAAAACCTGATTGGGGGCGTGGCTGTGATGGAGGTCGGGGTGAACGCGAGCGTTCGCACTCAGCGCGAACTGGGGATGCTCTACTGCAACTTGTACAGCGATTACAAACTGAATGACTCGGCGAAGGGGGAGGCCTACCTACTCCAGGCGTTCAACGCGGGTGACGTTCTTGCAGCTGCAGCCCTAGGCAAATTCTACGTTCAACAGGGGAGGCAGCTCGATGCGGTGGCTCCGCTGGCGTTCGCGGCTGAGAGGAATGATCGGCAAGCTGCGATGCTGTTGTCCAAGCTAAACAGCGAGACGGTTCAGCCTGAGGCTCCGGTTGCACAGTTGGCACAAGACAGCGGCCCAACTGGGGAGGCTTACTACCAACGCGGCGTCGACATCATGCTGCACAAGCACAGCCCCAGCGATGAAGCGCGAGCGTATGCGCTCTTTGACCTCGCAGCTGATATGGGTCACAACCTGGCACGGGCCGAGCTGGCTGCTATCAGCGGGGTCAAGCAGATCATGGACAAGCAACAGGGGCCTGGTTGGCTTGATGCTGCGAAGCAGGAAGTGCAGAGTGGCTTGGGGGGCTGATCAGCACCAACTAGCAGGTGGACACCACCGTTGAGCCTGTGTGATAGGATCCAGATTCAGCACGGAACAAGCCCCGGTTTTTAGGCCGAGGCTTAGGGGCGAGTAATCGAGCTAACAAGCAGATGCTGTCGATCTGCTACAGTCCGCAGCTGAAATGCTCACCATCCTGGACGAAACCGAATAGCATGTCAGCGAAGTAGTACATGAGTAAGTCGGCGCCGCCTGAAACGGAGGGATAGCTTTGCGTGGTGACTTCAAAACGGGGAAGGCCCATGCCTTCGCGCAGGGCGTTCTCGGCCTCGGCAGACTGTAGGATGTCGTCGAACTCTGTTTCAGATACTGGTCGCATGATGATCTCAAACCGGTGGTTGGCATGCCGACATAGTACGCCTACATAGGCGTACATGCAATGCTCTTTAGCCGCTATTCCTTAGGCGGTTCACGTCGCCTGTCCGGCTGATCATGTTGCGCCTGCCTGGTAGAGTCGTACTCACGAATTTTTTCCTTGAGACTGCCGCTGAAGAACAGCTCGGTGTTGAATGCGTCTGTGCGGAAAGCGCGAAGCTTGATTGCCCGGTCCCCAGGTCTGCGATTGGGCAAGGACTGGATGTCCCTCGGGTTAGCCCAGCCAGCAAACTTCATTGGATTCTCCATTCGACTGCGGTGCATTCCAGCCTCAATAGACGGCAGAAGCTCCAGGATGTCGTTGAGGTTCAACGTGACCGATGTAGCTTTCTCGCGCTGAGCCCGCTGCACTTGGGCCCTGACAACTGAAAGGGTCTCACTACTCATGTCAGTGGGTTCCCCACAAGCTCCGGGTGTCGTTCGAGGAATTTGGAATATCCAACGCGGCCACGGGGGTTCCAGCCCGCATCCTGCGCGATTTTGGTTTGGGCACGAAAGGCATCCAGCTCATCTGCAGTGACCTCAACGAAGCCATCTTTTAGTGCTGAGGTAACGTTCGCGGCATGCTCGTCACCTCGCCCGCTGAGCATCCTGCAGAGACGGGTTTTGTGATTTACGAAGCACTGGATATTCAACACCCTGAAACCTCCTATGGCTTTTGGAGTTAGCTTGGCAGCTTGTGGGCGGCCAGCGCATCGATCGACTTCTGCAGGGCCAGCCGAGCTTGGGAAGCACGGTTGAGCTCCCCCCTTTGTTCATCGACCCTCGCGTGGAGCTCAGCTATCCGCTGCTCTTGTTGCGTCTCTTTGGCTTCGAGCTGTGCGCAGCGAAGCTTGGACGTGGTCAGTGCATCATTCACGGCATTCGCAACCAAGTTGGATTGTTGCAACTGAGAGGCTAGCGCCTGCTTGTCTTGTTCGGAGCGGGCCAACTCGGCTTGCAGGGCCTGTATCTGGCCCAGCAGGTCTGCCACCTCAGAAGGCGCCGCTGAAGACTGCGATCGCTGAGCAGCAACACGCTGAGGGCCTATGGGGAAAACGTTGCCATTGACCTGGGCGGCCACTGTCTCATGAGTGCTGCAGCTTTCTTCCCAGATTTTCATCAGGCGCTTGGGATTCCCGGCGCCGATCACGTTGCGAAGCGAGTGACCATTTACGACTTTGCCTTGTTGCTGAAGCTGAATACCTGCGCTGATAATTTCTGGGGATAGGACTGTAGCGGGACGCATGGGTACCTCTGTGCAGGTGATAGAACCAAGCCAATGAGTAGGAGTTACCGACCGTGTCGGTACTCCCACGGCGGAGTAGGGTAGGGATCTGCCCATAACCCGATCCGCTGGCCACGCGCCTCGCTCTCCAGGCCCGGAAGCTGCTCATCATGGTTGTAGCGGCCATACACCCAGGCCATGCCTGCCCGAACCTGCTCGACGTTGGCTTCCTGGCCATTGACCATCACTCGGCCTATGCGGCGTCCGTATTGGTCGCCACCGAGATCGATGATGGTCACCGCCTGCCCCGCAACAAGTTGGATTAAGTTCTCCTTTGAGCTCTGACCAAAAGGCTGGGCCTTCTCTGGGGCGTCAATGTTAGCCAGGCGAACGCGTACGCTGTGGTTGCCTTGGTTGAGCACCTCAATGGTATCCCCATCAAGAACACGCACTGCACGGCCCTGAAACTCCGTATCGGCGTTTGCCGCGCCTGATGCTGCCACGCTCAAAAATAGCGCGATGGCCGTCCGCAATCTCATTTGAATGTCCTTCAGTCTTTTCGCCCGATGACCATTGGTTCGAGCTATGGCAATTGCCTAGAAAACAATGTGCAATATAATCATACATTGCAAGGTTTGTAACGGTGAAACCCAGCACTGCCAGGAGGGCGATGCGACCGATGCGAGCCGAGTGGGACAGATGATCTAAATCCGAGAAGGACTGGACGTATGAGTTTTTTGCGAAACGCAACCAGAGGGCTGGCAGCCGCCGTCCTTTTGTTGAGCATGGGGGGCTGGGCAAGCGCAGCCGAGCTCAAAGAGAACACTGCTGATATCAAGCAGGACATCAGCATTCCTGGCATGGCAGTTACCATCAAGCGGCCAGGGGGGGAGACCGGATGTAACGCGGCGAACCACGAAAAATGGGACACGACGAAAGGTGGGTGCTCTAACACAGAGTACATGAAGGAAAACGCTCAAGTCGTCTCCATCGCCTCTGATGAATACCGTCTGTCTATCGGCGTCATCGAGTCGACCACTCTGACAGCGAACGTACGCACGAAGGATGGGCAGCCTGTCGGTGCTGGTGTCCCTGTGTCGTGGTCAACTTCGAAAGGCTATTTGTCTGCAAGCTCCAGTACCACAAATGCTGCAAGCCAGGCAATTGTAACATTGACGACCCCAAAGGGGACGCCCAAGGGTCCCACTACGATCGCAGCTACTGCAAAGGGTGGCGGCACGAGCATCCTTGTTGTTGTAGCAAACTCCACCGCTATTTCCGGCCTCACTGCTATGCCACCGACAGCTCTTGCTGATGGATCCTC
>Ga0105251_10000346_pt1 | contig 46116 bp, 29 predicted proteins | sample KBSS64metaG_FD_80424 | JGI IMG/M metagenome (GOLD analysis project Ga0105251, IMG submission 80424) | Switchgrass rhizosphere microbial communities from Kellogg Biological Station, Michigan, USA - KBS S6-4 metaG | ecosystem: Host-associated > Plants > Roots > Rhizosphere > Soil | place...
CAATTAATTTACGTTACCCATGGCTTTTTTTCGGCTGCCAAAGGTCCACATCCTTCATGCACCTTTGAATCCAGGAGTAAGCCCGCTATGACCAGCCCCAAGGCACTGTTGATCCTCCACGGCAAGCAAGCCCTCAACGAGGACGTGCGCGCTGCCGTGAAGGCCCGGCGCGAGCAGGGTGGGGAGTTGGCAGTACGGGTCACCTGGGAAGGCGGCGACGCCCAGCGCCTGGTCAACGAAGCCCTGGCTGACGGCTACACCCACATTATCGCCGGTGGCGGTGATGGCACCCTGCGCGATGTAGCCGAAGCCATGGCCCAGGCCAAGACCGACGCCAGCCTGGTGCTGATGCCCCTGGGCACCGCCAACGATTTCGCCAAGGCTGCCGGCGTGCCGTTGGAGCCTGACCAGGCCCTGGCGCTGCTGGACGTGCCACCCAGGGCCATCGACCTGGGCCAGGTCGGTGGGCAGATCTTCCTCAATATGGCCACCGGCGGTTTCGGCAGCCAGGTCACCGCCAACACCTCCGAAGATTTGAAAAAAGTCCTGGGTGGCGCCGCCTACCTGTTCACCGGTTTGACGCGGTTCAGCGAGTTGAAGGCTGCCTACGCCGAGCTGGATGGCCCTGATTTTCATTGGAAAGGCGAGTTGCTCGCGCTGGGCATTGGCAACGGTCGCCAGGCAGGCGGTGGGCATGAGCTATGCCCAGGCGCCATGGCCGACGATGGCCTGCTGGACGTCAGCATCCTGCCGGCGCCCCAGGAAGTGGTTGGCACCTTGCGAGAGTTGATGAACAACGGCTGGGGCCTGGACACCATGTTCGTCCGGGCGCGCCTGCCGTGGGTGAACATCAAGGTTGCACAGGGCCTGTATATCAACCTGGATGGCGAGCCGCTGCAGGGCGATGACCTGCACTTCCAGGCCTTGCCCAAGGCCTTGCGCGTGCACTTGCCGGTGGGGTCGCCGCTAGTCGTCCAGGCTGATGATCTGCTCGCGCACCGCGAATAGCACCAGGCCGGCCACGTCGAAAATCTGCAGGCGCTTCATGATTTGCGAGCGGTGGGCTTCCACGGTCTTGATGCTCAGGCCCAGGCCGTGGGCGATTTCCCGGGTGGACTTGCCGCGCACGATCAGGCGCAGGATCTCCAACTGCCGCGCCGTGAGGTTGTGGCTGTGGCCGGCGGGAGTGGTGGGCCCCTGGCTGCGCACCAGCGCCTGGTTGATCACGGTGTGGGCGATCGCCGGGCTCAGGTAGCGCTCGTTGTTGCGCAAGGCCAGTAGCGCGTGTTCCAACTCGTTGGCGGTGGTGTCCTTGAGCAGGTAGCCATGGGCGCCGGACTCCAGCGCGCACATGATCAGTTCCGGGTCGGTGTGCATCGACAGGATCAGCACTTTGCTCTTGGGGTAGGCGCGCTTGAGCTGCTGCAAGGCGTCCAGGCCGCCGGTGTGCTTCATCGACAGGTCCAGCAGCACGATATCCGGCAGCAGGGCGCTGAACTGCTCCAGCAACTGCTCGCCATCGCTGGCTTCGCCGATCACCGTGTAGCCGGGAATGTCCTGGACCAGCGCGCGTACGCCGGCCCGGATCAGTGCATGGTCATCCACCAGGAGTAATTTGCAGCTCACTCGAGAACCTTAGGGGAACTGGCCCGTTCGAGGGCGCGGGGCGCCCAGGGGAAAAGCGCTTCGATCCGTGTCCCTTTGCCTGGCTGGCTGCTGACGGACAACGTACCGCCAAGCTGATCTATCCGCTCGGACATGCCGGCCATGCCCCGTTGGCCTTCCAGGCCGGGATTGACGGCCGGTGAAAAACCCTGGCCGTCATCGCGGATAGTCAGCGACAGGCCTTCGGGCAAACGTTGCAGGCGTACCAGCAGGTTCTGCGCCTGGGCGTGGCGCAGCATGTTGGTCACCGCTTCCTGGGTGATGCGGAAGGCCGCCACCGCCATTTCTTCCGGGATTCCGGTCAGCCGTTGCTGGCATTCCAGGCTCCAGTGAATCGGCGTGTTTTCCAGGGTCTTGAGCAGGTGCGCGCGCAGGCTGGCTTCCAGGCCCAGGCTGGCCAACTGACGAGGGTTGAGGATGGCGGAAACGTCACGCACCTTGGCCAGGGTTTCGTTCAGGGTGTTGCACAGCACCGTGCATTGGCTTTGCAGGTCGTCGGGCAGGCGACGCTTGAGCCATTCGCTTTGCAGCTTGGCCGCGGTGAGCAGTTGGCCGATATCGTCGTGCAGTTCACGGCTGAGGCGATGGCGTTCGTTTTCCTGTACCTGCAACAGGCGATCGGCCAGTTCCTGGGGCTGGAACTTGATGGACTTGCGTGAACGCCATTGTTGCAGGCCGACCACTACGAGAGTGGCCAGGTTAAGCACAATCACCAGCAACGGCAGCGGTTCTGAACTGGCATAGGCCCACAGGCTCAGCAGCAGCGAGCCAAGGCACAGGGCGAGGATCAAGCGGCGTGCATTGCTGCGGGACGCGGACCTTGCGATGAGTGTCTTGAGGCTGGCGTACATAGCGGATGGAGCCAATGAGGGTGCGCTGCGGGAAGCCCGGTCACTGGGGCTGACGGGGCTCTGTTTGGGATGCGTTATCGAATCGTTTTTATGCATGATGAAGTTGAGTCACTTCGAGCGGGGCATAGTACCACCACTATTACCGTTGGTCGCCTGGTGCCGTGCCTTACCGGATTATTGACCGCGCAAATACTCCGGGCGGTATTCCCAGAGTTCATGAAGTGGGGAGTTATATTATTTCTGTTTGGTTGTATCGTTATTACCGTTAATAGCTAATTGATATCTTCGTGTGCGCGGTTCAATTCCAGCCAATTAATAGCCGTGTCGTTTTTGGATAACTTCAGGTTCGAATACGACTTGGTATCCATTCAAGAGGCGTGGTGTACACGCTGCTGCGGTTTATAAGTGAAATCCTTCTGCGGGATCTGAAGCGTGACGGTTGCAATCAATGTCGCCTGCTCACTCTCGTCCATACTCAGTTCGCCGGTGCGCACATCGATCAATTCCAGTTGCCACGCGAGCAACGTCAGGCACGCGTGCAGTGCATCCAACGCCTGGTCATGCAGTTGCATCGGGCTTGCCGCATTGGCGATCACGTACTGGATATGCCGGGAGAATTCGCTGATCACCTGCAGGGCCAGGCTGTCGGCCTTTTCGGCGAGTGTGGCCAGGCTAGCCTTCATGCAGTCGATGGCATCGCTGTCGTCACGAATCAGATGCAGATGGTTTAGGCACTCTTGCGACTTGGCCAGCAGCGTTTCTGCTTCAAGCAGGAACTCGGGAAGTGTGGTCTGCCATTCATTTGCGCTGTTCATCATACAAGTCTCCACAACATGAGGTCGGGTGATGAGATGTCGCACCGGGTGAATGGCTTAAAAATAGCGCCGAAATATGACTGGGACCTGTAGGTGGCTTCTGAGTTTTTAGTAGGACGTTTATTAGAGTGACGGCAACGGCTGTGCGCTGCCCTCATGAGCGGGGTCAATTGCGTACCTTCGATTGCCGACATCTGTATGTCTGGAAGGCCCGTGGGCCGAGGGCTTGGGATGGCAAACAAAAGCCTGACTCCATTCATGCATTGAGAATGGCGTCACATTAATGGCTATTAGATATTGCGAATATCAGGTTGGGCCTGATTGCGTGTAGGGGAATCCCTTACATAGCGGAACCTTGCGTCGAATTGAATGTCGCGCAACGTCGCTTTATTGCCATACGGAGAGGCCAGCGCAGTAAAGCATGATGTCAGTGTGACATCAATGGATTTACGTGGCATTTTACAGGGGTCAAGGTCTGGCACTCGCCGCCGATAACCCACGTTATGTGAACCGCACAAATTCCTTAGCGCATCAGGAGCTTTTAATGGCCGGCATTCTCGACACGGTAGATCAACGCACGCAACTGGTGGGTGAGAATCGCCTGGAGATCCTCATGTTTCGCCTGGCGGGGCGCCAACTGTTCGCGATCAACGTGTTCAAGGTGCAGGAAGTGCTGCAACTGCCCAAGTTGACCCTGATGCCCCAGCGCCACCCGTTTGTATGCGGCGTGGTCAACCTGCGTGGCCAGACCCTGCCGGTGATCGACCTGTCCCAGGCCATCGGCATGCGCCCGCTGGTGCCGGGCCCCAACAGCACCATCATCGTCACTGAGTACAACCGCTCGGTGCAGGCCTTCCTGGTGGGCGGTGTGGACCGCATCGTCAACATGAACTGGGAGGCCATCCTGCCGCCACCGACCAGTGCCGGGCGCCAGCATTACCTCACCGCCATCAGCAAGGTCGACGACCAGCTGGTGGAAATCATCGATGTGGAAAAAGTCCTGGCCGAGATCGTGCCGTACAACGCCAAGGTTTCCCGTGAGAAACTCGAAGACCCGGTGCTGGAGCGTGCCCGTGGCCGCGAAGTGCTGCTGGTGGATGATTCCAACGTAGCCCTGTCTCAACTGCGCGACACCCTCGGCCAGTTGGGTGTGAAGATGCACATCGCCAGTGACGGCCTCAAGGCCTTGAACATGCTCAAGGCCTGGGCCGACGCTGGCCATGTGATGACCGACAAGTTGCTGATGATCTTTACCGACGCCGAAATGCCCGAGATGGACGGTTATCGTCTCACCACCGAGATCCGCAATGACCCGCGTTTGCGCAGTCTTTACGTGGTATTGCACACCTCGCTGTCGGGCAGCTTCAACGAGTCGATGGTGAAGAAGGTCGGCTGCGACAATTTCCTGTCCAAGTTCCAGCCCGACAAGCTGGTGGACGTGGTCCGTCAGCGTCTGATGCTGGACGAAGTGCCTGCTTGACCTTAGGGTTATAGCTTTGCCCCTCAGGAATGCAGGCCCATGCTTCGTCTCAGCGCGTTGTACCGTTACCCTTTGAAGTCCGGCAAGGCCGAGATATTGCAGCAGGTCGGCCTGGATAAGCTCGGGGTGGACGGGGATCGGCGCTGGATGCTGGTGGATGAAGCCAGTGGACGCTTCCTCACGCAACGCGCCGTGGCCAGGATGAGCCAATTGTCGGCATTGTGGAACAGCAAAGGCGGGCTCACCTTGAGTTCGCCCGGTTACCCGCCGCTGGATGTCGCACTGCCGGGCGGTAATGCCGAGTTGCGCGGTGTGACCATCTGGCGCGACACCTTGCGGGTGCCGGACGCGGGCGACGCGGCAGCGGCCTGGGTCAGTGACTTTATCGGCAAGCCGACGCGGCTGGTGCAGATCCCCCTCGAACGCGCCCGCGCCACCGAAGCCGGTTATGGCAGGGACGATGACCAGGTCGCATTTGCCGATGGCTACCCGCTGCTGGTGATCGGCCAGGCTTCGCTGGACGACCTTTCGCAACGCATCGGCCGGCCTATGGAGATGCTGCGGTTTCGCCCCAACCTGGTGATCGAAGGCAGCGCCGCCTTCGCCGAAGATAACTGGAAGCGCCTGCGCATCGGCGATGTGGAATTCCGTGCGGTCAAGCCCTGCTCGCGCTGCATCCTCACCACCATCGACCCGCAGACCGGGGAACGCAGTGCCGACCGTGAACCCTTCGCGACGCTGGAGACCTATCGCAAGACTGAAAATGGCGCGATTTTCGGCCAGAACCTGGTCAACGATGGCATTGGCCGCCTGGAAGTCGGGATGCCGGTGACCATTCTCGAATAGTGTTCGACGCGAATAAAAATGCCCGTCTCTCAGGAAACGGGCATTTTTTGTTTCCGGGAAACCCTTAGCCGCGGTATTCGCACAGGTAAGCGGTGTCCACGGCGACCTTGAGTTGGAACTTGCTGTTGGCCGGCACGTTGAACTGGCTGCCGGCGGCGAAGGTTTCCCAGTCGCTGGCGTCAGGCAGCTTGACGGTCAGGGCGCCGGACACCACGTGCATGATTTCACGCTGGGCGGTGCCGAATTCGTATTCGCCCGGGGCCATGACGCCGATGGTCGCCGGACCTTCTGCGGTGCCGAAGGCGATCGACTTGACGGTGCCGTCGAAGTACTCGTTGACTTTGAACATGGGCGATTCCTCGGAAAAGGGTCTGGAAAGGTCGGCCAGTATGCCCAAGGGCAGGGAAGCTGCCTAGACCGGCAGAATCAGTGGCAGCAGGCGCGCGGTGTTGCGTGCATCTTCCAGCGCCCGATGCTGCTGGCCATGGAACTGCATCCCCGCCAATTGCAGGGCACCGTTGAGCCCCAGGGGCTTGTCCAGGCGCCGGGCCTTGGCGAAGCGCTGCTTGAGGTTCACATGGGGCGTGGTGGCGAGTGCGCTGGCCAGGCCATGGCGCTGCCATTCCAGCTCCAGCTGCCTGCGATCGTAATCGCCCCAACTGGCCCAGCCTTCCAGGCGCGCCTGGTGTTGGCCCAGCCAGCGCTCGAACAGCGGCCATACGTCGGTGATCGGCACCGCGCCGTCGATGTTGGCCTGGGTGATGTGGGTCAACTGACGGCAAAAAGGCGTCAGCAAGGGACGGCGCAGCGGCCGCACAAAACGCTGGAAGTGATCCAGCTCGCGGCCCTGGCGGTTGACCAGGCTTGCGCCGATCTCGATGACTTCCATCTCCGTCACGGGCCAGCCGCCTTCATCCGTTGTGGCTTCAAGGTCAATAATCAGCCAATGGGGCATCGCGCAGGTTCCCGTACTCTTCCCTTTCTGTTGGGGATAGAGCGTAGCCCGGCCCTGTAGTTCCGCCTAGGGGCGAGACGATCTCGAGTAACACCTGACGATTGTGCACCTGGTCACCGGCGCTCACCTGCACGCCTTTGATCACACCGTCGATGCCGGCGGTCAGCGGATGCTCCATTTTCATGGCTTCGAGCACCAGCAGCAGTTGGCCCTTGGTGACGCTGTCACCGGTGCTGACCCGCACATCGACGATGGCACCGTCCATCGGCGCCTTCACCGTGCCGCTGCTGGCATCGGCCTGGCGGCTGGCCACTTGCTGCGTGCGGTTGGTCACGCACAGGCCGGGCATCCATAGTTGGTCGCCGTCGAGGTGATAGGCCATGCGCCGGCGGATGCCGTTGAGCACCAGGGTGGCGTGGCGGCCGTCGGCGCTGAGCAGCAGGGGGGCGGTGCTGACGGTGTGGATTTCGCCATTGACCTCAAGCCGATAGGTGCAAGGGCTACTCGCGGTGTTGCGCCAGCCCGACAAACCGTGGGGATGTTGCTCGGCACTGTGGGTGTAGAACAGCGCAGCGGCCAGGGCTAGCTGTTCGCTCGATACAGGCTGGCGTGGGATCTCGCTGAAGTGCTCGGCGATAAACCCGGTGCTGAAATCGCCGTTGATAAACGCCGGATGCTTGAGCAAATCAGCCAACAGTTGCTGATTGGTGGCGACGCCCAGCAACAGCGTGTCTTCCACCGCCCGCAGCAGTTTGCGCCGCGCCTCTTCGCGGGTGGCGCCGTGGGCGATGAGTTTGCCCAGCATTGGGTCGTAGAACGGGCTGATACGTTGACCTTGTATCACGCCATGGTCGATGCGCACGCCGGTCGCCGGTTCCCAGCGCAGCACCTCGCCGGTTTGCGGCAGGAAACCCTGGGCCGGGTCTTCGGCGTACAGGCGCACTTCCATGGCATGGCCGCTCAGGGTCACGTCCGCCTGGGTCAGCGGCAGCGCCTGCCCGGCGGCGATCTGCAGTTGCCAATCCACCAGATCGAGGCCGGTGATCAGCTCGGTGACCGGGTGTTCCACCTGCAGGCGGGTGTTCATTTCCAGAAAGTAGAACCGGCCATTGCGGTCGAGCAGGAACTCTACGGTACCGGCGCCCACGTAATTCACCGCACGCCCGGCCTTCAATGCGGCTTCGCCCATGGCCTGGCGCAACTCGGGCGTCATGATGGGGCAGGGGGCTTCCTCGATGACTTTCTGGTGGCGGCGCTGGACCGAGCAGTCGCGTTCGCCGAGGTAGATCAAGTGGCCGTGGCTGTCGCCGAACAACTGGATCTCGACGTGGCGCGGCTCGATCAGCGCTTGCTCAAGAATCAGTTCATCGCTGCCAAAGGCATTTTTGGCTTCCGAGCGGGCGGTGTGCAGGTTGTCCAGCAGGGCTTCGGGTTGGTGCACCAGGCGCATGCCGCGACCGCCGCCGCCGGCGCTGGCCTTGATCATCAATGGGTAGCCGATGCGTTCAGCTTCCTGTTGCAGCGTGTTGTCGTCCTGGGCACTGCCCTGATAGCCGGCAATGCACGGCACGCCGGCGTCGAGCATGGCGAGTTTGGACAGGCGTTTGCTGCCCATCAGTTCGATGGCCTCGACGCTGGGCCCGATGAAGGTCAGGCCGGCGTGTTGGCAGGCGCGGGCGAAGTCGGGGTTTTCCGAGAGGAAGCCGTAGCCGGGGTGGATCGCATCGGCGCCGGTGAGTCTGGCGGCGGCGAGGATCGCCTCGATATTGAGGTACGACCGTTGTACCGGGGCGGGGCCGATATTGACGGCTTCGTCGGCCATCTGCACATGCAGGGCCTGGGCGTCGGCATCGCTGTAGACGGCGACGGTGCGGTAGCCCAGGGCTTGGGCGGTGCGCTGGAGGCGGCAGGCGATTTCGCCGCGGTTGGCGATCAGGATTTTGTTGAAGGCGGGCATGGGTTTATCCCTTGGCTGATGGGGTGTTTGATCGGGCCTCATCGGGGGCAAGCCCCCTCCCACAGTGTGGGAGAGGGCTTGCCCCCGATGGCGTCATTTGCACCACCGAGGCTTTCTTTTCTGCACAAACGCCTGCGTTCCTTCAATCCCTTCCTCACTGCGCACCGCTTCGGCAAACCACTGCGCGCCCCGATCCAGCACCGCCTCCAGCGGCTCATCCACACTGGCCAGCAACAGCGCTTTAGTCCGCCCATTCGCCGCCGGCGCGCACGTGAGCACCTGCCCCAGCACCTCATCCAACCGCTGCGCCAACGCCTGCGGGTCGCGCTCGGTAAAGTGCACCACCCCCAGCCGCTCAGCCTCAAGCCCGTCAAACCGTGCCGCTGTCAGCGCCAGCCGCCGCGCCTGGGTCAGCCCGATGCGCTTGACCACGAACGGCGCAATCTGCGCGGGCAGCAAGCCCAGGCTGGTCTCCGGCAAGCCGAATTGCGCCTGGTGATCGGCGATGGCGATATCGCTCACGCACGCCAACCCAAATCCACCGCCCAGCACCGCGCCTTGCAGCACCACGATCACCACTTGCGACAGCGCTTGCACTTCCTGCAGCAAGGTGCCAAATGCGCGGTTCAGCGCCTGCAGTTGATGGCCTGCGGTGACCAGGTCCTTCACATCCGCCCCGGCGCAGAAATGTCCGCCCGCGCCGCTGATCACTACCGCGCGCGTCTGGATGTCCAACTGCGATAGCACCGTGCGCAATTCATTGACCATTTCCAGGCTCATCGCATTGCGGCAGTCGGGCCGGTTGAGGGTGATGTGCAGCACGCCGTTGTGGGGTTCGAGCAACAAGGTGTTCATGGCTTTTTCCCCGGCAAGGTGCCCATCAACTTGCAGATGATGCCCAGCATGATTTCGTCGGCGCCGCCGCCGATCGACACCAGCCGCACATCGCGATAGGCCCGGGCCACGGGGTTGTCCCACATGAAGCCCATGCCGCCCCAGTATTGCAGGCAACTGTCGCTGACTTCGCGGCCCAGGCGCCCGGCCTTGAGCTTGGCCATGGACGCCAGGCGGGTCACGTCCTGGCCTTTGATGTACTGCTCGGTGGCCTGGTAGACCAGCGCGCGCAGGCATTCGATTTCGGTGGCGAGCTCAGCGAGGCGAAAGTGGATGACCTGGTTGTCGATCAGCGCCTTGCCGAAGGTCTGGCGCTGCTTGCAGTACTCGATGGTGCTGTCGATGCAATGCTCCAGGCCCTTGATCATATTGGCCGCGCCAAACAGGCGTTCTTCCTGGAACTGCAGCATCTGCATCATGAACCCCGCACCTTCGTGGCCGATGCGGTTGCGTTGCGGCACGCGCACGCCGTCGAAGAACACCTGGGCGGTCTCGGAGCTGTGCATGCCGAGCTTTTCCAGGGGCGGGCTGACGCTGATGCCGGGGGTGTTCATCGGCACCATGATCAGCGACTTGTTGATGTGCGGCTTGTCGTCGGAGGTATTGGCCAGCAGGCAAATGAAGTCGGCGCTGGGTGAGTTGGTGATCCACATCTTGCTGCCGTTGATCACGTAGTCGTCGCCGTCCTTGCGCGCATGGGTCTTCAACCCGGCCACATCGGAGCCGGCGCCGGTTTCCGAGACGCCGATGCAGCCGACCTGCTCGCCGCTGATGGCCGGGCGCAGGAATTCGTCGCGCAGTTCATCGCTGCCGAAGCGGGCAAGGGCGGGGGTGCACATATCGGTCTGCACGCCGATAGACATGGGGATACCGCCGCAACGGATGGTGCCGAACTCCTCGGCGGCGACAATGGAATAGCTATAGTCCAGGCCCATGCCGCCGAATTTCTCCGGCTTGGAAATGCCCAGCAGGCCGAGGTCGCCGGCCTTGCGGAAAATGTCGTGGATGGGAAAGCGCCCGGCCTTTTCCCATTCGTCCACATGGGGGTTGATCTCGCGGTCGACGAAGGCGCGGACGGTGCGGCGCAGTTCCTGGTGTTCCTGGGTGAAGATCATTTTTATTGTTCTCCTGATTAGAAACGCGCCACACCAAAGGTGTTGGGCTGCAATGGCCGCACCTCAGCCTCATGACAGATATCCAGCAGAAAACCGAGCAAGGTCCGTGTATCCCGAGGGTCAATCAGCCCGTCATCCCACAGGTTCGCGCTGCCGTAGAGCGCGGTGGACTGGCTGTCGAGCTTCTGTGCGGTGACCTGTTCCAGCATGTCCAGCACCTTGGGATCCGGCACCAGGCCATCCTTCAATTGCTTGGCCTCAGTGACAATCCGCAGGACTTTGCCCGCCTGGGCACCGCCCATCACTGCCGTGCGGCTGTTGGGCCAGGCGAAGATAAAGCGCGGGTCCAGGCCACGGCCGCACATCGCGTAGTTGCCCGCGCCGTAGGAGCCGCCGACCACAATGGTCAGTTTAGGCATCCGCGCGTTGGCCACGGCCTGGATCATCTTCGCACCGTGCTTGATCACGCCTTGTTGTTCCGACTCGGTGCCCACCATGAAACCGGTGGTGTTGTGCAGGAACAGCAGCGGTGTGCGGCTCTGGTCGCACAGTTGGATAAATTGCGCGGCCTTGCTCGCGCCCTTCGGTGTAATAGGACCGTTGTTGCCGATCACGCCCACGGCGCGGCCCTGGATGTGCACGTGACCGCAGACGGTGTGGGCGTCGAATTCGCCCTTGAAGTCGAGAAAGCGCGAGCCGTCGGCCAGTCGCGCGAGGATTTCACGGACGTCGTAGGGCTTTTTCGGGTCGTCCGGGATCAGGCCCAGCAGCTCTTCGATGGGGTACAGCGGTTCTGCGTAGGCACGTTTCGGCGCCTGTGGAAGGCGATCATTCCACGGCAACAGGCTGACGATTTCGCGCGCGATGCGCACGCCGTCCGCATCGTTTTCCGCCAGGTACTCGGCGGTGCCGGCGGTTTGTGCGTGCATCTGGGCACCGCCCAGTTCTTCATCGGTCGCCACTTCGCCGGTCGCGGCTTTAAGCAGCGGCGGGCCGGCGAGGAACAGTTTGGCCCGACCGCGCACCACCACCACGTAATCCGACAGCCCCGGCTGATAGGCGCCGCCGGCCGTGGCCGAGCCATGCACCACGGTGATCTGCGGCAGGCCCATGGCCGACATGCGCGCCTGGTTGGCGAAGCTGCGCGCACCTTCGACGAATATCTCGGCGGCATAGTTGAGGTTGGCGCCGCCGCTTTCGGCGAGGGTCACCACCGGCAGTTTGTTCTCCAGGGCGATCTGTTGCAGGCGCAGGGATTTCTTCAGGCCGGTGGGGGAAATGGTGCCGCCCTTGATCGCGCTGTTATTGGCCACCACCAGCACGCGCACGCCGCTGACGTAGCCGATGCCGGCGATCAACCCGCCTCCGGCGGCGCTGCCGTCCTTGTCGTCGTGCAGCTTGTAGCCGGCCAGGCTGGCCAGTTCCAGGAACGGCGCGCCGGGGTCCAGCAGTAGGTTGAGGCGCTCGCGGGGCAGCAGTTGGCCGCGCTTGTCGAACTTGGGCTTGGCGTCCTGTGCCTTGCTCAACAGGGTGTCTTCCAACTGCCGCAGCTGGGCGATGGCGGCCAACATGGCCTCGCGGTTTTGCGCGAATGGGGCGCTGTGGGCGTCGATCAGGGATTCAATCACCGGCATGGTCTATTGCCCCGCCTTGAGCACATCGGGCAGGTAGGCGCGGTGGAAGCCATTGAAGGGTTCGCTCGGCGCCTGCGCCTTGTGCAACGGCCAGGCACGACTGCCCAGGCTGGCGGCACCGTCGATACGCAGTGTGCTGCCGCTGATAAAGGCAGCGGCCGGGCTGAGCAGGAACACGATGGCCGCGCTGACTTCCGATTCGGTGCCGATACGCTTGAGCGGCACATGTTCGCGCAGCGTGGGAATCACCGCCTTGAACGCGCCTTCGTAGGTGTCCATGCCGCTGGAGGCGATCCAGCCCGGCGCCACGGCGTTGACCCGGACGCCGGCATAGCCCCACTCGAAGGCGGCGGTCTTGGTGAAGTTGTCCATGCCCGAACGTGCTGCCCCCGAGTGACCCATGCCGGGCATGCCGCCCCACATGTCGGCGAGCATGTTGACGATGGCGCCGCCGTGCTTGCTCATGGATTGGTTGAACACTTCCCGCGCCATCAGGAAACCGCCGACCAGGTTGGTGCGCAGTACGGTTTCGAAACCTTTCTGGTTGATTGCGGCCAGTGGCGAGGGGTACTGGCCGCCTGCATTGTTGACCAGGCCATGGATAGCGCCGTGGTCATTCAGGACCTGGCCGACCAGTGCCTTCACCGCCTCTTCATCGCGAATATCGCAGGCCTGCCAATGGGCGAGGCCACCGTCTTCAGCGATTTCCGCCGCGACGTTCTGCAGCTTGTCCGGCTTGCGTCCCACCAGGATCACCTGGGCACCCAGCGCCGCCAATTCATGGGCGGTGCAGCGGCCAATGCCACTGCCGCCGCCGGTGACCATCACGGTTTGCCCCTGGAACAGGTCGGCTTTGAAGATCGAGTCGAAGGCCACGGCAATGCTCCTGTTAGGCGAGTTGATCGGCAATGTGTTGCGGCACGGCAATCGGGATCTCCAGCAGTTGCTGGGCGAAGGCTTTGCCCTGCGGGTCGATGCGCAGGCTGGCGATGCCACCGCCGCCCAGGGCGTTTTCCAGCAGGAAGTTGAGGCTGTGGCTGCCGGGCAGATACCAGCGCTCGACACGGCCGTGCACGGGGTCGAGCAGATGGCCCATCCAGTCGACGATCACCTGCGGGGTGAGTGCTTCGGCGATCCATGGCAGGTAATCGGGGTGGCGGGCGATCACGCCGATATTGCTGTGGTTGCCCTTGTCTCCGGAGCGCGCCACGGCCAGTTTCACCAACGGCACGCTGGCGTCGGCGCGGCCTTGGGGCTTGGGCGGATCGATGGACGCATCGGGCAGGCGCGGGGCGTCGGCAGGTGGCAGTGCGCAGGGGTGGCGTGCGCCCTGGAAGTCGATCACCCCGTCACAGGCCGTTTTATCGATCAGGAACGAAAACAGTCGGATCAACGGGTACACCGTCGGCCGCCCGCCGACGATGCCGGTCAGGCCCGGTGCCATGCCGGTCGCGGCCTGGGCAATCTCGCGGGCGAACAGCACCAGTGCTTGTTTGTTGGGGTGGCGCACCGCCAGTTTCACCACCACTTCGCGACAGTCCTGGCGCCTGGCGTGGGCGCCGTAGGTGGCTTCGCTGCCGAGCAGTTCGATATTCACTTCGGTGTAAGGTGCCCAGCCGCGCTGGCGGAACAGCTCCGAGGTCTTGTTGATGATCGCCTGGCTGACCCGCTCGGCCTTGGCGACCGCATCAATGCCGGCGATCAGGCAACTGGCGGTGCAGCGAAAACCGTCCGGGTAAGTGGCGCTGACCTTGTATTGATCGGTGGGCGGCAAGCCCTTGGCGCCGTGCAGGCGTACCTGGTGTTTGCCTTGCTGCTGCAATTTGACCTGGCTGAAGTCGCAGATCACATCGGGCAACAGGTAGGCATGCGGGTCGCCGATTTCATACAGCAGTTGCTCGGCGACGCTGAGTTCGCTGATCAGCCCGCCTGTGCCGTCGACCTTGTTGACAGTGAATTGGCCGTCGGCGCTGACGTCGACGATGGGAAAGCCGATGTGCTCGTAGTCCGGCACGTCGCGCCAATCGGTGAAGTTACCGCCGGTGCACTGCGCGCCGCATTCGATGATATGCCCGGCCAGTGCGGCCTGGGCGAGGCGGTCGTAATCCTGCCAGGACCAGTCGAATTCATGCACCAGCGCCGCGCTGACTACTGCGCTGTCCACCACGCGGCCGGTGATGACGATATCCGCGCCCAGCTTCAGCGCCTGGGTGATGCCCGGCGCGCCCAGGTAGGCGTTGGCGGACACGCACAGCGGCGGCAACGGCGCACCGTTGAACATGTCGGTGATGCCGTGCAGGTGTTTGAGCTGGGGTTGCAGGTCGTCGCCCAGCAGCACGGCGATTTTAAGGGGGATACCGGCCTTGTCGCAGGCGGCTTGCAGGGCGGCGGCGCAGGCCTGGGGGTTGATGCCACCGGCGTTGCTGATCACGCGAATGCCCTGGTGCTGGATATCCGCCAGCAGCGGCGTGAGCACGTCGACGAAATCCGTGGCGTAGCCGGCCTGGGGATCTTTCATCCGCGCACCGGCCAGGATCGACATCGTGACTTCCGCCAGGTAGTCGAACACCAGGTAATCCAGCTTGCCGCCTTGCACCAGTTGGGCGGCGGCGGTGCAGGTGTCGCCCCAGAAGGCGCTGGCACAGCCGATACGAACCGTCTTGTTCATGAGAAATCCTTCCTCGAATGGCTGGGGTCGAGACTACCAAGCAAGCGCTTGGTTTGTAAACTGCGGATACAAGTTTCAGCCAAGCGCTTGCTTGGGTGGCCGCCACGGCCTAAATTGCGGGCCAAGACGTCCGTGGAAGTAGAGGAGAGAGGCATGGATGAGCACAAAGCCCTGCGGGTCATGCGCACCATGGTCGATGGCGGCCAATTGACCGACCCCGACAGCGCCCGGGGCAAGCTGCTGCAAACCGCGGCCCATCTGTTTCGCAACAAGGGCTTCGAACGTACCACCGTGCGCGACCTGGCCAGCGCCGTGGGCATCCAGTCCGGCAGCATCTTTCATCACTTCAAGAGCAAGGACGAGATCCTGCGGGCAGTGATGGAAGAAACCATCCACTACAACACGGCGATGATGCGCGCTTCGCTGGAAGAGGCGAGCAACGTGCGCGAACGCGTGCTGGCGCTGATCCGCTGCGAATTGCAGTCGATCATGGGCGGCAGCGGCGAGGCCATGGCGGTGCTGGTGTACGAGTGGCGTTCGTTGTCGGCCGAAGGCCAGGCCCAGGTGCTGGCACTGCGCGACGTGTACGAGGCGCTCTGGCTGCAAGTGCTGGGGGAGGCCAAGGACGCGGGCTACATTCGTGGTGATGTATTCATCACGCGGCGTTTCCTCACCGGCGCGCTGTCCTGGACCACCACCTGGTTTCGCGCCGAGGGCAGCCTGACACTTGAGCAGTTGGCCGAAGAGGCCCTGTTGATGGTTTTGAAGGCCGATTGAGGCGCAAGCTATTAATTTACCGCTGGAAAGTTGTCTCTCCAGACAAAAACGCCTAGCTTATCGCCATGAGCGTTTTTGAACGGTGTGTGCCTTGATGTTTTCGCCATGGCGGCTGGCTGCAGGACTTACCTTTTGGGCACTGGGCACCGCGTGGTGGATGCCAGCTTCGGCTGCGCAGTTGGTACGCATCGGCGCGGCGCATTTCCCACCCTACACCGTACGGCCGGAGCAGGGCGCCGACACCGGTTTGCTGCCGCAACTGGTCGAAGCCCTGAACGCCGCGCAAACCGATTACCAGTTTGTGTTGGTGCCCACGTCCATCCCCCGACGCTTTCGTGATTTCGAGCAGGGCCGTGTGGATATGGCGATCTTCGAAAATCCCGATTGGGGCTGGCAGAACATTCCCCACACCAGCGTCGACATGGGCCTGGAAGATGCGGAAATCTTCGTCGCCCAGCGTGAGCCCGGTCGTGACCAAAGTTATTTCGCCGACCTCAACGGCAAACGCCTGGCCGTGTTCAGCGGTTATCACTACGCCTTCGCCAACTTCAACCCCGATCCCAAGTACATGGCCGAGCACTTCAACGCCACGTTGACTTACTCCCATGACAGCAACCTGCTGATGGTCGCGCGCGGGCGTGCCGATATTGCCTTGGTGACGCGCTCGTACCTTAGTGATTTCATGGTGCGCAATGCGCAAATGGCGGGGCAGTTCCTGGTCTCGGAGCGCATTGACCAGGTCTATCACCACTTCGCATTGCTGCGCCCGAAGGCGCCGATCACGGGGGACGCGTTTGCCGCGTTGCTCAAGCGCTTGCGCGACGATGGCGAGATGCTGAAGATTTTCGAGCCGTATCGCATTGATGTGATGGCGGTGCCCTGAGGCACCACCGGTGCGGCATCACACCCTGCGCGCAAACGTATCGCTATGGCTGCCCGACACCTTGCGGCAGTGCACCAGCGCATCACGGATCATGAAGTTCACCAGGGTCGGCGACACGCCCAGCTCCTTGGCGATGTCCTTTTGCGGCACGCCGTGCAGGCGGTACATCTCGAACGCATAGCGGGTGCGCTGGGGCAACTCGGTCAGGGCGTCGGCGATGTTTTCCAGGGTGTTGAAATTGATGTGCGAGGTTTCCGGTGAAGCGCCGTGAATAACCACATTCAAGCCTTCCTCTTCCGTCCCGGAGTATTTGAGCTCCAGGGCCTGCTTGCGGTAGTGATCGATCGCCAGGTTGCGCACGATCTGGAACAGATAACTCAATTGAGCCTTGAACGAAGACGTGATTGTCGGCGCCGATTGCAGCCGGAAGTAGGCGTCCTGCACCACGTCCTCGGCGCGGGAGCGGCAGCCGGTAATGCGTGCCGCGATCTTCACCAGAATCAGCCGATTATCGACGAATGCCTGGAGAAGCGGTGAGTCGCACCTGCCTGTGGATACTTGTTCCGTCATGGAAATCACCTTACTGCCAATAGGTTAGGGGAGGGCGTCCGTGCCGGGGCCTCCTACACATCGGGCAACAAATTATGCTGAATGATAATGATTGTCAAATGAGAAGGCGAACTAATCTTATGCTTTCTCGTTTGGTGTGAACCACGTCTCGCCCATACCTGGCGACTAATTATTTGCAGGTGCCGTCCGTTCTTCTGGGTGACAGGTCCGTTAGTAAAACGACCAAGGAGGAGGACGACATGGGTTTCTATCGTGCAAGCGGCGTGTATCGGTCTGGAGTTGTCGCCTGATGAGTACGCCGACTCGACTGCGCCTGTTCTGCCTGCCTTATTCGGGCGCCAGTGCCATGGTTTATGCGCGTTGGCGCCGGGCCCTGCCTGAGTGGTTGCAGGTCTGCCCGCTGGAATTGCCCGGCCGTGGCATGCGCATGGACGAGCCGTTGCAACGCGATATCAAGGCCTTGGCTGCGCAGCTCGCCGATGAAATCAGCTGCGACTTGAACGGCCCCTATGCCCTGTTCGGCCACAGCCTTGGTGGTCTGCTCGCCTTTGAGCTGGCGCACGCCTTGAACGCTCGCGGTGTGCCCGCGCCGCTCGCCTTGTTCGCCTCCGGCACAGCCGGGCCAGCCCGGCGTGATGTCAGCGAATACGCCATCGAAAAGACCGACGAACAACTGATCGCCCGCCTGCGCGAACTGCACGGCACCACCGAAGAAGCCCTGGCCAACCCCGAATTGATGCAGTTGATGCTGCCGATCCTGCGCGCCGATTTCCTGCTGTGCGGCAGTTTCACCTACGGCGAACGTGCACCGCTGGGCATGCCGATCCATGTGTTCGGCGGCAAGCAGGACAGTGTGCGCGCCGATCAGTTGCTCGACTGGCAACTCGACGCCGCCAGCGGCTTTTCCCTGGACATGTTCGACGGTCACCACTTCTTCCTCGTGCAACACGAAAGCGCGGTGCTGCGTTGCGTGCGGCGCTACGCCGACGAACACCTGGCCCGCTGGCGCAATGGCGCGGCGCGGCCACTCGCCGTCGGCTGAACAAACCCCCGAATTCTTGAATTTCCCGTAAGCCGATTTCAGGCAGGAACCCCATGATGGACGCCTTCGAACTTCCCCGCACCCTGGTCCAGTCCCTTCAACGTCGCGCCGCGCAGACCCCGGACCAGGTCGCCTTGCGCTTCCTCGCCGAATCCGCCGAGCACAGCGTTGTGCTCAGTTATCGCGACCTCGACCAGCGCGCCCGCACCATCGCCGCTGCCTTGCAGGCCAATGCCGAGCTGGGCGACCGTGCGGTGCTGTTGTTCCCCAGCGGCCCGGATTACGTCGCGGCGTTCTTTGGTTGCCTGTACGCGGGGGTGATCGCGGTGCCGGCTTATCCGCCGGAGTCCACCCGCCGCCATCACCAGGAGCGCCTGCTGTCGATCATCAGCGATGCCGAGCCGCGCCTGTTGCTGACCATCGCCAGCCTCGCCGATGGCCTGGCGCAGATCGAAAATGCACCGCCGGTATTAAGCGTCGATAGCCTGGAAGGTGTCGACAATTGGGTCGGCCCTGACCTGCACCCGGACGATATCGCCTTCCTGCAATACACCTCCGGCTCCACCGCCTTGCCCAAGGGCGTGCAAGTCAGCCACGGCAACCTGGTGGCCAACGAAGTGCTGATCCGGCGCGGTTTCGGCATCGACCTCAACCCCGACGACGTGATCGTCAGCTGGCTGCCGCTGTACCACGACATGGGCCTGATCGGCGGCCTGTTGCAACCGATCTTCAGTGGCGTACCGTGCGTGCTGATGTCGCCGGCCTACTTTCTCGGCCGGCCGTTACGCTGGCTGGAAGCGATCAGCGAATACGGCGGAACCATCAGTGGCGGGCCGGATTTCGCCTATCGCCTGTGCAGTGAGCGGGTCAGTGAATCGGCCCTGGACCGCCTGGACCTGAGCAAATGGCGCGTGGCCTATTCCGGGTCCGAACCGATCCGCCTCGACACGCTGGAACGCTTCGCCGAAAAGTTCGCCACCTGTGGTTTCACCCCGAACAATTTCTTCGCCTCCTACGGCCTGGCCGAGGCGACCCTGTTCGTCGCCGGCGGTAGCCGTGGCCATGGCATTCCCGCGCTGCGCGTCGACGTACAGGCCCTGGCCGCCAACCGTGCCGAGCCAGGGCACGGCAGTGCGATCATGAGTTGCGGCACCAGCCAGCCCGAACACGCAGTGCTGATCGCCGATCCGCACAGCCTCACCGAACTGCCCGATAACCACGTCGGTGAACTCTGGGCCAGCGGGCCGAGCATCGCCCACGGCTACTGGCGCAACCCCGAGGCCACCGCCAAGACCTTCGTGCAACATGCCGGCCGTACCTGGTTGCGCACCGGCGACCTGGGTTTTATCCGTGACGGCGAGGTGTACATCACCGGCCGCCTCAAGGACCTGCTGATCGTGCGCGGCCACAACCTGTACCCGCAGGATATCGAGCAGACCATCGAGCGCGAAGTGGAAGTGGTACGCAAAGGCCGGGTCGCCGCGTTCGCGGTGAATGATCAGGGCCTGGAAGGCATCGGCATTGCCGCCGAAATCAGCCGCAGCGTGCAGAAGATCCTGCCGCCCGATGCGCTGATCAAGGCGATCCGCCAGGCCGTCGCCGAGGCCTATCAAGAGGCGCCGAGCGTGGTGGTGTTGCTCAATCCCGGTGCCTTGCCGAAGACTTCCAGCGGCAAGGTGCAACGCGCGGCGTGTGCGCTTCGTCACAGGGACGGCAGCCTCGACAGCTATGCGCAGTTCCCCGATCTGCAAGCGCAGGTGAGCACTGGAGCGCTGGAATCCGACCTGCAAAACCAGATCGCCGCGATCTGGTGCGAACAGTTGCAGGTCGCGACCGTTGCGGCCGATGACCACTTCTTCCTGCTTGGCGGCAACTCCATCACTGCCACCCAAGTGGTCGCGCGCCTGCGTGAAACCCTCGGCCTGGAGTTGAGCCTGCGCCTGCTGTTCGAAGCGCCGACCCTGCAAGGCTTTGCCGCGACTGTCGCGCAATTGCAGCAGGATGGCGGTGTCGCCCAAGGTGTAATCCACAAGCTGTCCCGTCAGGAGGAACTGCCCCAATCCCTGGCACAGAACCGCCTGTGGATCACCTGGCAACTGGACCCGCACAGCAGCGCCTACACCATCCCCGGTGCCCTGCGCCTGCGCGGCGAGTTGGACGAAGACGCGGTGCGCGCCAGCTTCCAGCAGTTGATCCAGCGCCACGAAGCCCTGCGTACGCGCTTCTATGAGCGCGACGGCCAGGCTTTCCAGCGTGTCGACGCCAAGGCCGATTTCGACCTGCAAATCATCGACCTCAGCGACCTGCCCGTTGCCGAGCGCGAAGCCCGTGCGCAACAGATCCGTGAAGACGAAGCGCGCACCCAGTTCGACCTGGAAAAAGGCCCGCTGCTGTGGGTGACCCTGGTGCGTCTGGATGACGAAGATCACCAACTGCTGGTGACCCTGCACCACATCATCGCCGACGGCTGGTCGCTCAATATTTTGATCGACGAATTCTCGCGCCTCTACGCCGCCGCAGCCCAAGGCCAGACCCTGGAACTGCCGCCCCTGGTCCTGCAATACGCCGACTACGGCAGTTGGCAGCGCCAATGGCTGGCCGAAGGTGAAGGCCAGCGCCAACTGGCGTACTGGAAAGCGCAATTGGGTGAAGAGCATCCCACCCTCAGCCTGGCGACCGACCACCCGCGCTCGGTACACCACTGTCACAGTGCCTCACGCCACACCGTGCGGCTTGGCGCCAGCCTCAGCAAAGCGATTCGCCACGCCGCCCAGGCCAACGAGTCCACCCCATTCATGCTGCTGTTGGCGGCATTCCAAAGCCTGCTGCATCGCTACAGCGGCCAGCGCGATATCCGCATCGGCGTGCCCAACGCCAACCGCCCGCGCCAGGAAACCCAAGGCCTGGTCGGCTTCTTCATCAACACCCTCGTGTTGCGTGCCGAGCTAGATGGGCGCCTGCCGTTCAACGAGCTATTGGCCGCGACACGCCAAACGGCATTGGGCGCCCAAGCCCATCAGGACCTGCCCTTCGAGCAACTGTTGGAAGCCTTCCCGCAAGCCCGCGAACAGGGCCTGTTCCAGGTCATGTTCAACCACCAGCAACGCGACCTCAGCGCCTTGCGCCGCCTGCCGGGCATGCTCGCCGACGAGCTGCCGTGGCATAGCCGCGAAGCCAAGTTCGACCTGCAATTGCACACCGAAGAAGACCGCAACGGGCGCCTGAGTCTGTCGTTCGACTACGCCGATGAACTGTTCGAAAACGCGACCATCCAGCGCCTGGCCGAGCACTACATCAACCTGCTGCATGCCGTCTGCGAACAGCCCCGGCAAGCCATCGGCGACCTCATGCTGATGCAGCACGACGAACAGGCGCCATACAGCCAAGCCCCTTGCGCGCCCGCCCAACAGTGGCTGCCCGATCTGCTCAACCAGCAGACCTCGGACAGCACCGCGCTGGTCTGGGACGGCGGCAGCCTGACCTTCGCTCAACTGCACACCCAGGCCAACCGCCTGGCCCACTACCTGCGCGATAAAGGCGTGGGTCCGGACGTGTGCGTGGCCATCGCCGCCGAGCGTTCGCCGCAACTGCTGATCGGCCTGCTGGCAATCATCAAGGCCGGTGGCGCCTACGTCCCCCTGGACCCGGACTACCCCGCCGAACGCCTGGCCTACATGCTCAAGGACAGCGGCGTCCACCTGCTGCTGACCCAGACTGCATTGCTGGAACGGGTGCCGAGCGCTGACGGCGTCTGCGTGATTGCGATGGACAGCCTGCACCTCGACAGCTGGCCCACCCAGCCGCCCGGCCTGCACCTGCACGGCGATAACCTCGCCTACGTGATCTACACCTCCGGTTCCACCGGTCAGCCCAAGGGTGTGGGCAATACCCATGCGGCGCTCGCCGAGCGCTTGCAGTGGATGCAGGCCACTTATCAACTCGACGCCACCGATGTACTGATGCAAAAGGCGCCGATCAGTTTCGACGTGTCAGTGTGGGAATGCTTCTGGCCGCTGACCAGCGGTTGCCGCCTGGTGCTGGCCGGCCCCGGTGAGCATCGCGATCCGCATCGCATCGCACAGTTGGTGCAGGAGCATGGCGTGACCACGCTGCACTTTGTGCCGCCGCTGTTGCAGCTGTTTATCGATGAGCCGCAGGTGGCCGAATGCAGCAGCCTGCGGCGTCTGTTCTCGGGTGGTGAAGCCTTGTCCGCCGAGCTGCGCGACCGCGTGCTGGCAAAGTTGCCAGCGGTGCAATTGCACAACCGTTATGGCCCCACCGAAACCGCGATCAACGTGACCCACTGGCACTGCCACGCCGAAGACGGCGAGCGCTCGCCGATTGGCCGTCCGCTGGGCAATGTGATCTGCCGCGTGCTGGACGAGCAGCTCAACCCGGTGCCGCTGGGCGTGCCGGGTGAGCTGTGCATCGGCGGGATTGGCCTGGCGCGGGGTTACCTCGGACGCCCTGGGTTGACCGCTGAACGCTTTGTTGCCGACCACCATGGCACGCGCCTGTATCGCACCGGCGACCGTGCCCGGTGGAACGCCGACGGTGTGCTCGAGTACCTAGGCCGTCTCGATCAGCAGGTCAAGCTGCGCGGTTTCCGCGTGGAGCCGGAGGAAATCGAAGCGCGCCTGCTCGCCCTGGATGGCATCGCCCAGGCCGTGGTGCTGGTGCGTGACGCCCAGTTGATCGGCTACTACACCGCCCATGCCGAACTGGACGAACAGCAGGTCAGGACCGCCCTGGCCGCCGAACTGCCGGAGTACATGGTGCCCGCGCTGTTGATGCGCCTGGACGCCATGCCGTTGAGCCCCAGCGGCAAGTTGGACCGCCGCGCATTGCCGGAGCCGGTGTGGCAAACCCGTGAACACGTCGAACCCGAAACGCCGTTGCAACAGCAGATCGCTGCAATCTGGCGCGAGGTCCTCGGGCTGCCGACAATCGGCCTGCACGATGACTTCTTCGCCCTGGGCGGTCACTCCCTGCTGGCTACGCAAATCATCTCCCGCACCCGCCAGGCCTGTGATGTCGAGCTGCCGTTGCGCACCTTGTTCGAAGCCAGCGAGTTGGGCGCTTTCGCCGAACAGGTCGGGCTGATCCAGGCCTCGGGCCAACGCAACCAACAAACCGCCATCGCCAAGGTCGACCGTAGCCGGCCGGTGCCGTTGTCCTATTCCCAGCAGCGCATGTGGTTCCTCTGGCAGATGGAACCGGACAGCCCGGCCTACAACGTCGGTGGCATGGCGCGCCTGCGTGGCGTGCTGGATGTCGGGCGTTTCGAGGCGGCGTTGCAAGCGCTGATCATGCGTCACGAAACCCTGCGCACCACCTTCCCGAGCGTCGACGGTGTGGCCTGTCAGAAGGTCTCGGCACAGACCGGCTTGCGCATGGACTGGCAGGACTTCTCCGCGCTGGCCGAACCCGAACGCCAGCAACGCTTGCAGCAACTGGCCGATCACGAGGCGCATACGCCGTTCAACCTGGAAACCGGGCCGTTGCTGCGCGCCTGCCTGGTCAAGGCCGCCGAGCGTGAGCATTACCTGGTGCTGACCCTGCACCATATCGTCACCGAAGGCTGGGCCATGGACATCTTTGCCCGTGAACTCAGCGCGTTGTACGAAGCCTTTATCGACGAACGCCTGTCGCCGCTGGCGCCGTTGCCGGTGCAATACCTGGACTACAGCGTGTGGCAGCGCCAGTGGATGGAAGCGGGTGAACGTCAGCGCCAGTTGGATTACTGGACTCGGCAACTGGGCACCGAACATCCGCTGCTCGAACTGCCTGGCGACCGCCCACGCCCACCGGTGCAAAGCCATCGGGGCGAGTTGTACCGCTTCGATTTGAGCGATGACCTCGCCGCCCGCGTGCGTGCCTTCAACGCCGAACACGGCCTGACCCTGTTCATGACCATGACCGCCACCCTGGCCGTGTTGCTCTACCGCTACAGCGGCCAGACCGACCTGCGCATCGGTGCGCCCGTGGCCAACCGTATTCGCCCGGAAAGCGAAGGGCTGATCGGCGCGTTCCTCAACACCCAGGTGCTGCGTTGCCAGCTCAACGGGCAGATGAACGTGGCTGAGCTGTTCGAACAGGTGCGCCACACCGTGATCGAAGGCCAGTCCCATCAGGACTTGCCCTTCGACCACTTGGTGGAAGCCCTGCAACCGCCGCGCAGCGCGGCCTACAACCCGCTGTTCCAGGTGATGTGCAACGTGCAGCGCTGGGAATTCCAGCAGAGCCGCCAACTGGCCGGCATGACCGTCGAGTACCTGGCCAACGATGCCCGCGCGACCAAGTTCGACCTCAACCTGGAAGTCACCGACCTCGACCATCGCCTGGGTTGCTGCCTGACCTACAGCACCGATTTGTTTGATGAGCCACGCATCGCCCGCATGGCCGAGCATTGGCGCAACCTGTTGGAAGCGTTGATCGCCAATCCCGAGCAGCGTCTGAGCGAATTGCCGTTGCTCAGCGCCACGGAACAGCGCGCGTTGCAGGACAGCCTGGGCGTCGAAGCCGGTGAACATCGCCTTGATCAGTGCATTCACACGCTGTTCAGCCAGCAGGCGAAAGCCCGTGGCGATGCGCCCGCGCTGACCTTCGCCGGCGTTACCCTCAGCTACCGCGAACTGGACGCCCGCGCCAATCGCCTGGCCTGGATGCTGCGCGAGCGTGGCGTCGGCCCGCAGGTGCGGGTCGGCCTGGCGTTGCCGCGTTCGCTGGAAATGGTCATCGGCCTGCTGGCGATCCTCAAGGCCGGCGGCGCCTACGTGCCGCTGGACCCGGAATACCCGCTGGACCGCCTGCACTACATGATCGAAGACAGCGGCATCGGCCTGCTGCTCAGCGATGCGGCGATGTTCGATGCCCTTGGCGAATTGCCGGCGAGCGTGGCGTGCTGGTGCCTGGAAGATGATTTGCCGGTACTCGCCAACTACCCGACCGATGAGCTGCCGTTGATCAGCCTGCCGCAACACCAGGCGTACTTGATCTACACCTCCGGCTCCACCGGCAAGCCCAAGGGCGTGGTGGTGGCCCACGGTGAAATTGCCATGCATTGCGCGGCGGTGATCGAGCGGTTTGGCATGCGCCCGGACGATTGCGAGCTGCACTTCTATTCGATCAACTTTGACGCCGCCACTGAGCGCCTGCTGGTGCCGTTGCTCAGCGGTGCGCAGGTGGTGTTGCGTGCCCAGGGCCAGTGGGATGCCGAGGAAATCTGCGGATTGATCCGCACCCATGGCATCAACATCCTGGGCTTCACCCCGAGCTACGGCAGCCAGTTGGCGCAGTGGTTGGCGACTCAGCAGCAGACCTTGCCGGTGCGCATGTGCATCACCGGCGGCGAAGCCCTGACCGGCGAACACTTGCAGCGCATTCGCGCGGCGTTCCAGCCGCAGGTGTTCTTCAACGCCTATGGCCCGACTGAAACGGTGGTGATGCCGCTGGCCAGCCTTGCACCGGAGCAGTTGGAGGAGGGCGCCGCCAGCGTGCCGATCGGCAGCATCATCGGCGACCGTGTGGCGTACATTCTCGATGCCGACCTGGCCCTGGTGCCGCAAGGGGCGACCGGTGAGTTGTACGTCGGTGGCGCCGGCCTGGCCCAGGGTTATCACCAGCGTCCGGGCATGACCGCCGAGCGTTTTGTCGCGGACCCGTTTGCGAGCAACGGTGGGCGCCTGTACCGCACCGGCGACCTGGTGCGCCAACGCGCCGATGGCCTGGTGGAGTACCTGGGGCGGATCGACCATCAGGTGAAGGTTCGCGGTTTCCGTATCGAATTGGGCGAAATCGAAACCCGCCTGCTGGAGCACGAGTCCGTGCGTGAAGCAGTGGTGCTGGCGCTGGATTCGCCGAGTGGCAAACAGCTGGTGGCTTACCTGGTCAGCGATGCCGAGCACGGCGCATTGCGCGATGCGCTCAAGGCGCACCTCAAGGCGCAACTGCCGGACTACATGGTGCCCGCGCACCTGATCGTGCTCGACAGCATGCCGTTGACCGCCAACGGCAAACTCGACCGTCGTGCGTTACCGCAGCCGGACCCCGAGGCGAATCGCCAGACCTATGTTGCGCCACGCAACGAGCTTGAACAGACGTTGGCAGCGATCTGGTGCGCCGTGCTGAATGTGCAGCAAGTCGGCCTGGACGATAACTTCTTTGAACTGGGCGGTGATTCGATCCTGTCGATTCAGGTGGTCAGCCGTGCGCGGCAGGCCGGGATTCATTTCAGCCCTCGCGACCTGTTCCAGCACCAGACCGTGCAAACCCTGGCTGCCGTGGCCACGCGCTCCGAGCTCATCTGCGCCGAGCAAGGCGTGCTCACCGGCCGTTCGGGCCTTACGCCGATCCAGCACTGGTTCTTCGACACCGAGATCCCGAACCGTCAACACTGGAACCAGTCGCTGGTCCTCAAACCCTTGCAACTGCTGGACCCTCATCGTCTGGAGCAAGCGCTGCTGGCGGTGCTGGAACACCACGATGCGTTGCGCCTGAGCTTTTCCCAGCGCGATGCACAGTGGCACGCCGAGCATCTGGCCGTGCCGGAAGGTGGCGTGCTGATGCAGGCGCAAGTGCGTGATATGGCGCAGTGCACCGCGCTGTTCACCGACACCCAGCGCAGCCTCGACCTGCAACGTGGCCCGCTGCTGCGCGCCTTGCTGGTGGACGGCCCCCAAGGGCAACAACGCCTGCTGATCGCGATCCATCACCTGGTGGTGGATGGCGTGTCCTGGCGCATCCTGCTCGAAGACCTGCAAACGGTCTACCGCCAACTGAGCGACGGCCGCTCCGTCAGCCTGCCGGCCAAGACCAGCGCGCTGCGTGACTGGTCTGCGCGTTTGCAGGCGTATGCCGGCAACGAATCCCTGCGCGAAGAGTTGAGTGTCTGGCAAGACCAATTGGCTGGGCCGGAAACCGTATTGCCGGTGGCCCGTCCGCAAGGCTCGCTGCGTAATCGCGATGCCGACACCGTCAGCGTGCGCCTGGATGCCGAGCACACCCGCCAGTTGCTGCAACAGGCCCCGAGCGCCTATCGCACCCAGGTCAACGACCTGTTGCTGACCGCCCTGGCCCGTGTGCTGTGCCGTTGGACTGGCCATGCTTCGGCACTGATCCAACTGGAAGGCCACGGCCGTGAAACCCTGTTCGATGATATCGACCTGACCCGCAGCGTCGGCTGGTTCACCAGTGCCTACCCGCTGCGCCTGACCCCGCACGCCGGGCAGGGCGATTCGATCAAGGCGATCAAGGAACAACTGCGCGGCGTGCCGCATAAGGGCCTGGGTTATGGCGTGTTGCGCTACCTGGCCGATGATCTGTGCAAACACAGCATGGCTGCCTTGCCCAGCGCGCAGATCACCTTCAACTACCTGGGTCAGTTCGACCAGAGCTTCGGCGCCGATGCGCTGTTCCACCCGCTGGACGAGTCCGTCGGCCTGGCCCATGACCCGGACGCGCCGCTGCCCAATGAGTTGAGCGTCGACAGCCAGGTGTACGGCGGTGAACTGGTGCTGCGCTGGACCTTCAGCCGCGAACGCCATGATCAACAGAGCATCCATGAACTGGCAGATGCCTATCTCGCTGAGCTGCAAAGCCTGGTCGCGCATTGCCTGCAGGACGACGCCGGTGGCCTCACGCCGTCCGACTTCCCGCTGGCCCACCTGACCCAATCGCAACTCGACAACTTGCCGGTGCCCGCCAGCGTCATCGAAGACGTCTACCCGCTGACGCCGATGCAGGAAGGCCTGTTGCTGCATACCCTGCTGGAGCCGGGCACCGGCCTCTACTACATGCAGGACCGCTACCGCATCAACAGCGCCCTCGACCCCGAGCGTTTCGCCCAGGCCTGGCAGGCGGTGATCGCCCGCCACGAAGCCCTGCGTGCGTCGTTCTGCTGGAACGTCGGCGAAGACATGCTGCAAGTGATCCACACACCGGGCAGCACGCCGATTGAGTACCTGGACTGGAGCAACGACCCGGAAAGCGAACAGGAACCGCGCCTGCAAGCACTGCTCAAGCAGGAGCGCGAGGCCGGTTTCGATCTGCTCAACCAGGCGCCGTTCCACCTGCGGCTGATCCGCGTCGGCGCCGAGCGCTACTGGTTCATGATGAGCAACCACCACATCCTCATCGATGCGTGGTGCCGTTCGTTGCTGATGAATGATTTCTTCGAAATCTACATGGCCCTGGGCGAAGGCCGCGCCCCGCAATTGGCCACGCCGCCGCGTTATCGCGATTACATCGCCTGGCTGCAACGCCAGAACCTGAGCGAAGCACGCCAGTGGTGGCAGCGGAACCTGCAAGGCTTCGAGCGCACCACGCCGATCCCGAGCGACCGTCCGTTCCTGCGCGACCACGCCGGCCACGGTGGCATGGTGGTGGGCGACTGTTACACCCGCCTCGACGCTCGCGACGGTGCACAATTGCGTGAGCTGGCCCAGGCTCACCAACTGACGGTCAATACCTTCGCCCAGGCAGCGTGGGCGCTGGTATTGCGCCGTTTAAGTGGCGACCGTGACGTGCTGTTTGGCGTCACCGTGGCTGGGCGCCCGGTAGAGATGCCCGAGATGCAGCGCACCGTTGGCCTGTTCATCAACAGCATCGCGCTGCGGGTGAAGCTGCCCGAGGACGACCAGCGTTGCAGCGTGCGCCAGTGGCTGAGTGGTTTGCTCGACAGCAATATGCAACTGCGCGAGTACGAATACCTGCCGCTGGTGACGATCCAGGAACTCAGCGAACTGCCCAAGGGCCAGCCGCTGTTCGACAGCCTGTTCGTGTTCGAAAACGCCCCGGTGGAAGTCTCGGTGCTGGACCGTGCGCAAAGCCTGAATGCCACCTCGGACTCCGGCCGCACCCACACCAACTTCCCGCTGACCGCCGTGTGTTATCCGGGCGATGACCTGGGCTTGCACCTGTCCTACGACCAGCGCTACTTCGACGAAACCACCGTGCAAGGCATGCTCGGTGAGTTCAAGCGCCTGCTGCTGGCGCTGGTTCAGGGCTTCCATGGCGACATGGCCGACCTGCCGCTGATTGGCGAGCAGGAGCGTGAGTTCCTGGTGGAGGGTTGTAACCAGAGCGAGCATGCCTACCCGCTTGAGCGCAGCTATATCGAGTTATTCGAACAACAGGTGGCCGCGCATCCGCAGCGCATCGCCGCCAGTTGCCTCGACCTGCAATGGACTTATGAAGAGCTGAACCGGCGCAGTAACGGACTGGGTCATGCGCTGATTGAAGCCGGCGTGGGTCTGGATCAACCGGTGGCGTTGCTGGCCGAACGTAACCTTGACCTGCTGGGTATGATCATCGGCAGCTTCAAGGCCGGTGCCGGTTACCTGCCGCTGGACCCGGGTCTGCCGAGCCAGCGTTTGCGCAGCATCATCGACTTGAGCCGCACGCCGTTGCTGGTATGCACCGAGGCATGCCGCGAGCAGGCCATCGAGTTGCTGGACGGCTTCGACTGCCAACTGTTGGTGTGGGAAGAGATACCGGCACGTGGCGAAAACCCGGGGATCTACAGTGGCCCGGACAACCTCGCCTACGTCATCTACACCTCGGGCTCCACCGGCCTGCCCAAGGGCGTGATGGTGGAGCAGCGCGGCATGCTCAATAACCAGTTGAGCAAGGTGCCGTACCTGGCCTTGAGTGACGCGGATGTGATTGCGCAGACCGCGTCGCAGAGCTTCGATATTTCCGTGTGGCAGTTCCTTGCCGCGCCGCTGTTTGGCGCGCGGGTGGATATCGTGCCGAACACTATTGCGCATGATCCCCAAGGTCTGCTGGAACACGTTCAGACCCAAGGAATCACCGTGCTGGAAAGCGTGCCATCACTGATCCAGGGCATGCTGGCTCAGGACCGTATCGGGTTGGACGGCCTACGCTGGATGCTGCCAACCGGCGAAGCGATGCCACCGGAGCTGGCGCACCAGTGGTTGCTGCGTTATCCAGAGATTGGTTTGGTGAACGCCTATGGCCCGGCGGAATGTTCGGACGATGTGGCCTTCTACCGTGTCGACCTGGCGTCGACCCGTGGCACTTACCTGCCGATTGGTACACCGACCGACAACAACCGTTTGTACCTGTTGGATGGTGCACTGGAGCTGGTGCCCCAGGGTGCTGTGGGTGAGTTGTGCGTCGCCGGCACCGGCGTAGGTCGCGGTTACGTCAGTGACCCGCTGCGCACCGCCCCGGTGTTTGTGCCGAACCCGTTCGATGCGCCGGGCGAGCGCCTGTACCGCACCGGCGACCTGGCGCGCCGTCGCAGTGACGGCGTGCTGGAGTATGTCGGGCGTGTCGACCATCAAGTGAAGATTCGCGGCTACCGCATCGAACTGGGTGAAATCGAATCGCGCCTGCACGAACAACCGGAAGTGCGCGATGCGGCGGTAGGCGTGCAGGAAGGCGTCAACGGCAAGCACCTGGTCGGCTACCTGGTGGCGGCGGATGAGGCACTGAACCCAAGCGAACGCCTCGACCGCATCAAGCAACGCCTGCGTGCCGAACTGCCGGAATACATGGTGCCGCTGCACTGGCTGTGGCTTGACCGCCTGCCGCTCAACGCCAACGGCAAACTCGACCGCAAGGCCCTGCCGGCCCTGGAGATCGGCCAGTTGCAAAGCCAGGACTACCTGGCGCCGCGCAACGAGCTGGAAACCACCTTGGCTGATATCTGGGCCGAAGTATTGAAAGTCGAGCGGGTAGGGGTAGAGGACAACTTCTTCGAACTGGGCGGGCATTCGTTGCTGGCCACGCAGATTGCCTCGCGGGTGCAGAAGGCCTTGCAGCGGGATGTGCCGCTGCGGGCGATGTTCGAGTGCAGCACGGTGGCGGAGTTGGCTGAGTATATCGAGGGGCTGGCGGCCAATGAGATCAGTGCCGAGAAGGTGGATCGGTTGAGTGATTTGATGGCGGAGTTGGAGGGGTTGTGAGGAGGGCGTTGGTCGGTAAAGTCATGGGCTTTCGTCAGAACTGTCAATTCTGACAGTAGGCAAGATTTCTGATCCGAGCGTTAGATAACCGAAGTTTCTGGCTGGCCTGGCCAGCCTCGACGGCTATCTAACGTTGGACAGGAGTCTTATCGTGGCTAAAAAACCGATCCCCCAAAAAAACGCCCCAGCTCAGGCTATGAGCGTTGCGTACGGCCCTGCAACCAGGGCGGCTAAAGCTGAATTACCCTTTGCGATCATCAAGTACGCTACGAACAATAGTCTGCTTTACCCTCTGGATGCAGCCCAAGGTACGACTGCGACGCTGACGCTTCCCGCAGGTAGCACCCAGGTCATTGTCCATTTCGCTATCAAAGGCCAGAGCTGTGCGACATTTCCGCCAATCCATGTCGCGAGCGGCGATGTAGCTGATATTCCCTGGAAATGGATCAGTACCTGCATCGGGCATACGGTGCTGATCTGGTACGAGGCCGTTGTCGGTGGTAAGCGCGAAGAGTCACTGGTACTTGAACTTGAGATTCAGGACGTCCGCGAAGAGCATCTACGTGAGTCAATGCCAGAGTTCGTGCAGGCCGAATTGGAGTGGGGCACGCGGTGGTTGAACATGTTCAAGTTCAAGGGCGATGCCGTTATACAGGTCAAGGCCTGGCCGATGATTCGGGCTGGTTCGCGATTGTTTATTGTTGTCGCGGGTAATGAGCAAAACGTGCCGCCTTTATTTCAATGGGTGACTTTTGATCATGTCGTGACTGAAGAGGAAGCGCATGAGGGGTTTGTATTCAAGTTTGGGTTGTCGCGCCCCTGGTTAGCACGCTTGGATGACTACACATCCTGTACCTGCCATTTGGGGGTTATCTGGGACGGTTGTAAACCTGAGGCTCCGGTGTCGAGTGTGAACCCGTTGCCTGGAAATGCTCAAGATTTCCATCAGCGTTCTACGGTGCTGCTGCGCGTCGATCCCACACTGGATTTGAATCGGCCACATCTACAGGAGGCGGTGGAGGTGTCCCCTGGTAATTGGCAGGTCAGCCCGATCAACACCACCCAGGGCGGGCATGCAATAGTGGCCTACCCAGGCATGACCGAAGGCGATCATGTCTGTATGCACGCCAGCGGGCCGAATTATGGTCCCGTATCTCTTGGTTGCCAGGACGTAAAGCCAGGCGATGCGAGCCTTTCATTCGATGTCGCCCCTGAGATCTTCGCAGCCCTGTTCTGCGAAACGTTGACGCTGATCTATAGCGTTCAATTTAACAATTATCTGCCGCAGAACTCTCCTGAGTGTGTGATTCAGGTGCTTGCTCCTCAACTTACCCGGACGAGTATCGAACAAGCAACGGGTAGAGTTCTGGATCTCGAAACGTTCAAAGACGATGCTACAGTGCTGTTGCCTATCTGGGACTATGCTGCTGTCGGTCAATGTGTCTGGGTTTGGATCACCGGGACTCTGGAAGATGGCAGCCCTTATCGATTCTCTATCTTGATGGATGAGCCTCTCACCCTAGACTGGCTGACGAATGGCGTCGACGCACCAATTACCCGGGCAGAGTTGCAAAAACTGGAGGATTGCAGCGATTTTGAGCTGCATGCAGCGGTGAGCTTCGATGGGAAGTGCGATCTGGCGACGGCGTTCGAGTTTCCGGTTCAGACGTTCAACATCGATCAGGAAGACCTGGTGTTGGATGCACCGGATGTGCTCGAAGCCGTGGGCAAGCAACTGACGATTTACAACGCCAGAAACGGGATGACCGTTCGGGTTGCCTACACGCGCATGAGCGCCAAACACCAGATCCAGTTGAACGCTAAGCGGCCAGATGGCACCTACATACCGTTACTCCCTCTGTCGGGTGACAGAAATCGTGGATATGTAGACTTCAGCATTGATCGTACGGAAGTGATTCATGCAAGCGGCAAGACGCTAACGATCAACTACACCGTTAGCAGTGCCTGCAAGCTTCAAACTTCGGAGGATCTGGATCTGGAGGTCAGCGTGCCTGTGCGCCTGCCGACAGCGAAAGTGGTCCAGGCTACTCCACCAGCAACCCAGGACGGCATTCTGGATTTGCGTACATTTGTAGGTGAGGCACGTATCAGTGTCGACCCTTGGTGGTTCATCCTGACAGGACAACTATATTGGCTGACGTGTGAAGGCACTAAGGAAGACGGTTCTCCTTACACTATTACAGTGAGTACCCGTGAGCCAATAAAAAACGGTGACTTGAGCGGCTTGTTGCGCAGCCTTGACCGTGGTGAATTGGAAAAGCTACGGGATAAAACCCAATTGAAGATCCAATTAAAAGTTACTGCAGATGGCAGTAATCGCGTGGAGGATGCAATTGTTTTTCCGAAACTGACACTGACCTTACGTAAGTTCTATAAAAGTGTAGCGAGTTTCGCTGATGGGACCTTGCAGGAATGGAACATTGGGCCCGGCGCTCCTGATCCAAGGGACATTGCTATTGCGCGTATTACCGGGCCAGATGGCTTGCCTGGAAATGCGGTGAGGAATTTCACGTATGCACTTAGTGGCAATGCTGGGTGGGTTTTGCAGAAGAGGTTTAATGACCTTGAGGTGGGTTATTACTATCGTTTTTCTGTAAGCGTTCGCAGTTGGACCGGCCACCCTGTAATGCCTAAGCTGTCTTTACGTAAGGACTTGGTGCAGAAAACGCCCATTCAGGCAATCGCGGGTGTCGGTTGGTATGACTTGAACTTCACATTTGTGGCGAACTCACAATCGGCAGTATTGGATATTTATAATAGTGAGGATCAAGGTAGTGGTAATGACTGGTATATGATGTATCTCACTCTCGTGGGCGTCTAAGCCAGTGTTTGAATGGGCTAATAAAATTAGGGCGCTTGCCGCTTCTGATATTTGAAAGTTTGCTTGTTCCCGAGGCCGCTTGTTGTTTGTTGTGAACAGTGCTCCTGCCATTGGCAGGAGCACTTTTTATTACTTCGGTCCAAGTAGTTTTCCCAACTTCTCCGGCGACGGCGCCCCTTGTTGCTGCTGCAACCCACCCTTGTCATCCAGATAAAAAATCGCCGGCGTCGCCGACAGCTCCAGCTCATCCATCAACTTCATATTCCCATCAAGCTTGGCCTCGATATCCGCTGGAATCTTGGCCAGCGCCTGCAACTTGCTGCCTTTACCGGCGGCCTCATGTTCTTCCAACGCTTTCTGCGGGTCTTTGGCGGCAAACAGCGCGGCCGATTTGCCTGGGCTGTCTTCGCGGATAATACCGACCATGATGTGGCGCAACTGCACCTTGCCGGCCTTCACCCAGGGGCGGGCCTGTTCCCAGAACATGTTGCAGTAGGGGCAGTTGGGGTCGCTGAACAGGTAGACGATGCGTGGCGCCTTGACGTCGCCGTCCTGGATCCAGCTGCTTTTTTCCATCTTGGCCCAGACTTCCTTGGCCATCGGTGCGTACACCAGTTTTTCCAGGGGCGCGCTGCTCAGGTCGTTGCCTTGGGCGTCGTACAGGTTGCCGGCGATCACGCTTTTGCCATCGGCGGTCAGGTACAGGGCCATGCCACGGTTCTGGTATTGCGCGGCGTAGCCGGTGAGGCCGCTGGGGGCGTCGAATTTGCCGAGGATTTTGGCGCCCTTGGCTTCAATCTGTTTGATCGGTGCCGGCCAGTCTTCGGCCTGGGCCAGGGTGGCCGCGAGCGTCAGCGGCAGCAGGGTCAGCAGGTGGCGGAGGCTTGGCATGTCGGTTTCCTTTGAGGGGCGGTGTCGAAGGGTTCCATGGCGCGGGCCAGGCTGGCCTGGGACAACTCGCCGAGGTGGCTGTTGAGCAGGCGGCCTTCGGCGCTATAGAACAATGTGGTGGGCAGGGCCATGGAACCCACGGCCTGGCCGAGGCGGCCACTGGCGTCGAACAGCACGTTGTCGAGGGTCAGGCCTTGAGTCGCAAGAAAGGTACTGACGCTCTGCATGCTTTCGGCCTGGTTGACGAACAGGAAGGTCACATCGGGGCGCTGATGCTGGGCACGTTCCAGCACCGGCATTTCGCGGCGGCACGGCGGGCACCAGGTGGCCCACAGGTTGATCACCAGCGGGCCGCCCTTGTAGTCGGCCAATTGCACCACCTCGCCATTGGCATTGCGCAGGGTGATCTCCGGCAACTGCGAGCCCTTGTCGTACAGGCTCAGGGACAAGCTAGTCATGCCCCAGAACACCAGGCCGGTGATCACCCCGGCGCCCAGCGGCTTGCGCAGGGCCGGGCGGCGCCAGCCATAGGCCAGTGCGCCAAGGACCAGGGCGATCACGCCCGGCCAGGCGAGGAAGCCGCCGTCGCGCAGGTCGACCATCTGCACCCAGTCGTTGCGGTAGTCCCCCCAGTACATCAGCACAAAGCTGACGCGGGCAGCGAGCATGCCCAGCAGGAACAGGCTGAACAGCACCGATTCCGGGTTTTCACCACCACGCTTGGCCACACGCCAGCCCACCAGGGTGGCGAGAATCAGCGCACTGATCAGCAGGATGTGATTCAGGGCGATGGCGAAGGTGCCGATGGTCAGGGTCAGCATCAGAGAGCGTCTCGGGTTTGCGTCCAGCGTTGCAGGAAAGCGGCGGCATCCACTTCGCCGGTGATGCGTTGGGCGCGGCGTTCTTCACCGTCCGGGCCGATCCACACGAAGCTCGGTGGGCCAGGCACTTTGTAGCGGCCGAGCAGCGCGCGGCTGGCGGCGTTGTCGGCGGTGACGTCCAGGCGCAGCAGGCGTACGTCTTTGAGCGCCTGCATGACTTCGGGTTTGCCGAACACCTGCTTTTCCATGATCTTGCACGACACGCACCAGTCGGCGTAATAGTCGACCAACACCCATTGGCCTTGGGCCTTGGCGCTGTCGAGCTGGCTTTGCAGCACGGCCGGGTCGTTGATGGTCATGAAGGCATCGTGGGCGGAGGCTGCGCCAGCGACCCGTGAACCGCTGTAGACCTTCAACGGTTGCCACAGGTCGTCGCTGCCGCCCGCTGCGCCCATCACCAGCACCGCGCCCCACAGGCCCAGTACCAGGGAGCCCGCGCCTAATACCTTGGCGGCCAGGCCGTATTCGCGGGCCAGGGTCCAGCCACAGTAGGCCATGACCAGCGCGAGTACGCCCCACAGGCCGATCCACAGGTTTTCGCCGACCACCGGGCGGATCATCAACACGGCGGTGCCGAGGAACAGGAAGCCGAAGATGCCCTTGAGCACATTCATCCAGGTGCCCGGCTTGGGCAGGAAGCGGTTGCCCACGGTCACCAGCAGCAACAGCGGAATGCCGATGCCGATGCCCATGGCGAACAGGATCAGGCCGCCGTGCAGCGCATTGCCGCTCTGGGCGATGTACAGCAGGGCACCGGCCAGGGGCGCGGTCATGCACGGCCCCACCAGCAGGCCGGACAGCGCACCGAGAATCCCTGCGCCCACCAGGCTGCCACCGCTTTGCTGGCGGCTGACGTTATCCAGGCGATCACGCAGGAAGGCGGGCAGTTGCAGTTCAAAGAAACCGAACATCGGCAGGGCGAGGATCACGAACAGCGCGGCGAAACTGCCCAGGATCCACGGGGTTTGCAGGAGCGCGGCGAGGTTGGCGCCAAGCAAGGCAGCCAATACGCCGAGCGCGGCATACACCAGCGCCATGCACACCACATAGCTGCTGGCCAGGGCAAAACCGCGACGCGGGCTGGCACCACTGCCCACCACCAGGCCGGCGAGAATCGGCAGCATCGGCAATGAACACGGTGCAAAGGCCAACAGCAGTCCCAAGCCAAAGAATATCAACAGGCTCCAACCCAGGCTGCGTTGTTGCAAACCGCTGGCCAGGCTCTGGTCCTGGGCTTGTGCGGTGGCGGCGACGGCCGGGTTGCCACCCAGGTCCACGGTGATCGACTGCGGCGGGTAGCACAGGCCCGCATCCGCACAGCCCTGCCAGCCCAGCTTGACCTGGCCGGTGGCGCCGGCGGGAATCTTCACTTCCAGGCCTTGGCGATAGACCTCCTGGTCGCCGAAGAACTCATCGCTGTGATCCTCGCCTTTGGGCAGCACGGGTTTTTCGGCCAGGCCGTCGAACTTCATGCGCTGCTTGTACAGGTAGTAACCGTCGGCAATCTGCCAATACAGCTGCATCTCGCCACTTTCAAGACGTTCGGAGGTAAAGATGAAGGCCTTGCCCACCGGGAGGAAATCGGGTTTGGTCTCAAACGGGTTGCCCGGCGCGGCCTGGGCCAGCCCCGCGAACAACACCAGCAGAAAGGTAAACAGATGCCGCATGGTCAAGCCTTAGTTCGATGCAAGTAGGCACACAATGTGTGGCGTTGATTAACCGATGATTAACCACGGCTATTCTAGATTGAGTGAGGGGTGTTTAGCGGCATAATCTGCGCTTAATCCGCTGCCCCTTTAATCTCCCCATCTTTCATGAAGGGTTCACCATGCACGTACTGGTCTGTGAAGACGACAAACTGATCGCCAGCGGCATTGTGGCCGGCCTCACCGCCCAGGGTTTCACCGTTGAACACGTGGCCACGGCGGGCGCCGCACGCGCGATGCTCAAGGCGGCGACGTTCGACATCATGGTGCTCGACCTGGGCCTGCCGGACGAAGACGGGCTCAAGTTGTTGCAGCAACAGCGCAGCCAGGGCCTGGAGATTCCGGTGCTGATCCTCACCGCGCGGGACTCGGTGACCAATCGCGTCGACGGCCTGCAAGCCGGCGCCGATGACTACCTGCTCAAACCCTTCGACCTGCGCGAACTCGCCGCGCGCCTGCAAACCCTGCTGCGACGGGTGGCAGGGCGCAGTGTCAACCTGATCGAGCATGGCCGCCTGGCCTACGACCCCAGCAGCCGCGAAACCTTCCTGGGCGGCGAGCCGGTTGACCTGTCGCGTCGCGAGCAGGCGCTGTTGCAAGCCCTGCTGCACAACAAAGGCCGGGTACTCTCCAGCGAACAGCTCAAGGACAGCGTCTACGGCTTCAACGACGAACTGGAAAGCAACGCGCTCAACGTGCATATCCACCACCTGCGGCGCAAGTTGGGCAACGGCATTGTCGAGACCGTGCGCGGCCTCGGCTACCGCCTGGGCCCAGCCGATGGGGGCGAGGACGCATCGTGAAAAGCCTGCGCCTGCGCCTGACGTTCAAGCTCGGCGCCGCCTTTGTGCTGATCTGGGCCCTGGCGGCGGCCTGGATGCTCAACGACCTGCGCAACCAGATGATGTTCTCCCTCGACCAGCGCCTGGTCGCGTCGGCGCGCATGGTGGCGGGGCTGACCGAACAGATGCCCGGCCTGGCCAGCGTCAGCGGCGGCGCGCATTTCAGCGCTGAACAATTGAATGTGCCCGGCGGCATGGCCTGCCAGGTCAGTTCCCTGCGCGGGGAAATCCTGGCGCGCAGCCACACCACGCCGGATGAGGGACTGGAGTCGCGCAAGAGCGGGTTTCGCGACCAGGTCGTCGATGGCGTGGGCTGGCGCAGTTTCACCCTGTCCCGTGGCGACCTGCTGATCACCACGGCCGACCGACAAGTGGAACGCGAGGCGCTGAACCTGTCGATCCTGCTGGCGGCGTCGGTGCCGGTGGGCGTGGCGATGCTCGGCTGCCTGTGCCTGTTGTGGCTGGGCATCGGCCAGAGCCTGCTGCCGCTCAACCGCATGCGTGACGCCTTGATGCGCCGCAGTGCCGACTCCCTTGAACCGTTGCAGATCCACCCGTTGCCCAGCGAACTCGAGCCACTGCTGGACACCCAGAACCAGCTGTTGCAACGCATTGCCAAGACCATCGAGCGCGAGCGCCGCCTCACCGGTGACGCGGCCCACGAACTGCGCAGCCCGCTCACCGCGATCAAGACCCACCTGCAAGTGGCGCGCATGACCGAAGGCGCGGCCCGCGACCAGTCCCTGGCCCATGCCGAGGAGGGCGCCGACCGCCTGCATCGGACCCTGGAGCAATTGCTGTTGCTGGCACGGGTCGAGGGTAACCTGTCGTTTGACGATGGCATGCACTCCAGCGCCGAAGAAGTAGCGCGCCTGGCGATCCAGGATGCCAATGCCGGTGACAATTCGCGCATCGACCTGATCCTGCCGGACGACCTTTCGGCCACCCCGGTGGACATGCCGGTGGGCCTGGCGGTCGCCGCCTTGCGTAACCTGCTGGACAACGCGTTGCGCCACACGCCGACCGATACCCGGGTGGAACTCAGCGTATTCACCGCCGCCGATAATGTGGTGTTCCGCGTGCGTGACCACGGCAAGCAGATTGCCCCCGAGGACCTGCAGTACCTGACCCAACGCTTCTGGCGCAACGGTAACAGCGAAGGCTGTGGCCTGGGCCTGGCGATCGTGCAAGCGATCGTGCAGCGCTGTTCCTGCTCGTTGAAGTTCGACAGCGGGCCGGACGGCCTGCGCGTTGACCTGGGTATGCCACTGCGCTGCTGATCACTTTTCTTTCAAGTGCCAAATAGCTACCGCCCTCCTGAAGTTGAAGCCTTCAGGATGGCGGTAATTTTTTGCGCTTGAACGGGCTGAATGACTCGGCCTGTATTGAAAAAGGACGGTTCTCATGTTGGTCATCGATACCAGTTTCCCTGCCAGAGGCTTCAACGATCGCAACGGCGAGCCCGTGCGGCAGGTGATCCTGCATTACACCGCAGCGCCTTTTGGTGCCTCACTGCGCACCCTGACTCAGGATGGGGTGAGTGCACACTACTTGCTGCCCGACCCTGATGAGCCCGACTATCGCGCGGCTGGCTATGAAGAGCTGCGTGTCTTCCGGTTGGTGGAGGAAGACCAGCGCGCCTGGCACGCCGGGGTGAGCCATTGGGCGGGGCGCGACAACCTCAACAGCCGCTCGATTGGCATCGAGATCGTCAACCAGGCGCGGGATGACGGCGGTGTGTTCACCTTTGCGGCCTATGCGCCGGAACAGACCGACGTGTTGATTGCACTGGTTCGCGACATTCTTGAGCGATACCCGCAGATCGGGCCCACCGACATCCTCGGGCATGCGGACGTGGCGTTCGGTCGCAAGAGTGATCCTGGGCCGCGGCTGCCGTGGCGGTGTCTGCATGAAGCGGGAGTGGGGGCCTGGTTTGATGAGGCGACACGGGCGATGTATCAGCGCCGGTTTTGCCTGGGCCTGCCGCCGGAGGTCGAGGTGGAGCGGGCGTTTCAACGCTATGGCTATGCGCCGGCGAAGAACCGGCAAGGGTTTGAACAGAGGACGCGGGCGTTTCAGATGCACTTTCGGGCGCGGGATTACTGCGGGTTCCTGGATGCGGAGACCTGCGCGATTTTGTATGCACTGAACGAAAAATACCGCGGTCTTTGACGCCGAACGCAATTCCAATGTGGGAGGGGGCTTGCCCCCGATTGCGCTCTGTCAGTCCCGACACCAGTGACTGATCCATTGCTATCGGGGGCAAGCCCCCTCCCACATTTGGTTTTGTATTCACTGGCGAGTGATCAAAGGCCCTAAATCCCCTCGACGCTGGTGCGTTTCCAGAACAGGAAATCCGTGCGCATGCCCCTTGGGGCCAGACGCCAGCGGATCGGCAGTTTGGTCACCATCATCAGCGTATTGAGGGATCGAGAAATGTCAGTCGCTACCAGCCGTATCGAAGACGCCCAGGTGCATGAAACGCTTTACCAGTTCGACGAAACCCCGCTGCTGGCCCGTCAGCGCCAACAGGAATCCAATGCCCGCAGCTACCCGCGGCGCATTCCCCTGGCACTCAAGCGTGCCAAGGGGATTTACGTGGAGGACGTCGAAGGGCGCAGCTTCATCGACTGCCTGGCCGGCGCCGGCACCCTCGCGCTGGGGCATAACCACCCGGTCGTGATCGAGGCTATTCAACAGGTGCTGGCTGATGAATTGCCCCTGCACACGCTGGACCTGACCACCCCGGTCAAGGACCAGTTCGTGCAGGACCTGTTCGGTTTGTTGCCGCCGGCGCTGGCGCGGGAAGCGAAAATCCAGTTCTGCGGCCCCACCGGCACCGATGCGGTGGAAGCCGCATTGAAATTGGTGCGCACTGCCACCGGGCGCAGCACCGTATTGTCATTCCAGGGCGGTTATCACGGCATGAGCCAGGGCGCCTTGAGCCTGATGGGGAGCCTGGGGCCGAAGAAACCCCTGGGTGCCTTGCTCGGCAATGGCGTGCAATTTCTGCCATACCCCTACGACTATCGTTGCCCGTTCGGCTTGGGCGGCGCGGAAGGCGTGCGGGTCAACCTGCACTACCTGGAAAACCTGCTGAATGACCCGGAGGCCGGTGTATTACTGCCGGCGGCGGTGATTGTCGAAGTGGTGCAGGGCGAGGGCGGCGTGATTCCGGCTGACCTGGACTGGCTGCGCGGCCTGCGCCGTATCACCGAGCAGGCGGGCGTGGCATTGATCGTCGATGAGATCCAGAGTGGTTTCGGCCGTACCGGCAAGATGTTTGCCTTTGAGCACGCCGGGATCATCCCGGATGTGGTGGTGATGTCCAAGGCCATCGGCGGCAGCCTGCCGCTGGCGGTGGTGGTGTACCGCGACTGGCTCGACACCTGGCTGCCGGGCGCCCATGCCGGGACCTTCCGTGGGAACCAGATGGCCATGGCGGCGGGGTCGGCGGTGATGCGCTACCTCAAGGACCATGACCTGGCCGGTCATGCGGCGGCCATGGGCGAGCGCCTCGGTGAACACCTGCGCATCCTGCAGCGCGACTTCCCGCACCTGGGGGATATTCGTGGTCGCGGGCTGATGCTCGGCGTGGAACTGGTCGACCCGACTGGCACGCCGGACATTCAAGGTCATCCGCCGGTGCATCGCCAATTGGCGCCGCTGGTGCAGCGTGAATGCCTAAAGCGCGGGCTGATCCTCGAACTGGGCGGTCGGCATGGCAGCGTGGTGCGTTTCCTGCCGCCGCTGGTGATCACCGCCAGCGAAGTGGACCGGGTGGCGGACATCTTCGGACGTGCGTTGGCGGCGGCGGTCGCCAGCCTCTAATTTTTTGCCAGCCTGGTACGTTTCTACAGATATCGGTACTGCGCACGGTGCGCAGCCAGCCTTATAGCGATGGAGAACAGCAATGACCTCAGTATTTGACCGCGACGACATCCTGTTTCAGGTAGTGGTCAACCATGAAGAACAGTATTCCATCTGGCCCGACTACAAGGCCGTACCGGAAGGCTGGCGCACCGTGGGCAAGAGCGGCCTGAAGAAAGAGTGCCTGGCCTATATCGAAGAAGTCTGGACCGATATGCGTCCACTGAGCCTGCGCCAGAAGATGGATGGCGCCACGCTCGCTTAAGCACCGCAAATCAAATGTGGGAGCGGGCTTGCCCGCGATAGCGGTTTATCAGTCATCGAATACATCGCCTGACACACCGCCATCACGGGCAAGCCCGCTCCCACAGAAACGCTTTACAGTGCCTGGTTGGCGTACAGGTAATCCGTCGCCAACGCCGCCAACGTTCTCACCCCCACCACCAACGCTGATTCATCCACAAAGAACCCCGGGTTGTGGTTCGGCGCCGCCTTGCTCATATCCTGATCTCTCGGCGTCACCCCCAGGAACACAAATAGCCCCGGTGCTTCCTTGGCATAAAACGAGAAATCTTCGGCGCCGCCCACCAGCGGGCTGTGCACCACGTCATCCTTGGCCGCCCAGCGCAGGCTCGGTAGCATCTTCTCGGTCAATGCCGGGTTGTTGATGGTGGGGTCGTACTTCTCGATGATGGTGACTTCAGCCTTGGCGCCGCCGCTTTCGGCGATTTTTTCCACGGTCTGCCGCACATCCGCGTGCAGTTTCTGGCGGATGCCGTAGTCGTAGGAGCGAATGGTGCCGGTCATGTCCACCGACTCAGGGATGATGTTGTAGCGCGTGCCACCGTTGATGGTGCCAATGCTCACCACTGAGGGGAACGAGGAAATGTCGGTGCGCCGACTGATCACGGTTTGCAGGCCGACGATGGTCTCTGCGCCCACGGTGATCGGGTCGATGCCGTCCCAGGGGCGACCGGCGTGGGTCTGTTTGCCGAGGATCTTGATGCGCAAGTCATCCGAGCTGGCCAGGGTCGGCCCCGGGCGGTAGGCAATCTGGCCGGCGGGTACACCCGCCCACACATGCAAGCCAAACACCGCGTCCGGCCTGGGCGCCTTCATCACGCCTTCTTGCACCATCATTTTGGCTCCCCAGGTATTTTTACCGTCGGGGATGAAATCACTCGGGCCTTCTTCGGCCGGTTGGAAGTAGAACACCACGGTGCCGGGCAGGCGCTCGCGCATGCCGGTCAGGATCTTCGCCGTGCTCAGCAGGATGGCGACATGAGCGTCGTGGCCGCAGGCGTGCATCACGTCGACATCCTTGCCCAAGTAGGTGCCCTTGGCTTTGGAGGCGAAAGGCAAGTCGGCGACTTCCTTCACCGGTAGTGCATCCATGTCGGCACGCAAGGCGACGGTCGGGCCGGGCAAGGCGCCTTTGAGTACGGCGACCACGCCCGTGCGGGCGACGCCGGTCTTGACCTCGAGGCCCAGGTCACGCAGTTGCTTGGCGACCAACTCGGCCGTGCGAGTCTCGGTGTTGCCCAGTTCAGGGTGGGCGTGAATGTCGCGTCGGGTTTCCAGCAGCGCCGGCTCGAGTGCTGTTGCCTGGGTGGCGATTGTCTCCCGGGCCCTGTCCTGGTCGCTGCTGGCGGCAATCACGACACTGCTGGCTACCGCGCACAGCATGCCGAAAGCCCATTGGTGTGTCAGACCGGTTAAACGCATAAGGACCTCTCCTGAGTTTATTGTTGTTGATCTTTCTCCTGCACCGTGCCGGCGGTCACCACCTGCACACTCAAACGCGGCGTAGCCAGATCCAGTCCTGCCTCATCCAGATGCCGTTTCAGCGACAGGTTGAACGCCCGCGACACTTCCCACTGTTTGATCGGCGCCGTCTTGAACCGTGCACGCAGGATCGCGCTGCCCGACTCGAAACTCTCCACCCCCTGAATCTCCAGGGGCGACCAGATATTGCGGCGTTGCAGCGGGTCGTTGCGCATTTTATGGCCGACGTCGCGCATCAGCTTGATGGCGTCGTCGATTTCCATGTTGTACGGGATCGCCACCCGGAAGATCGCGTAGCCGAACTCCCGCGAGTAGTTTTTGATGCTCTTGATCTCGCTGAACGGGATGGTGTGCACAATGCCGTCGATATCCCGCAGGCGCACGGTACGGATGGTCAGGCCTTCCACGGTGCCCAGGTGGCCACCCACATCCACGTAGTCGTCGATGGCCAGGGAGTCTTCGATGATGATGAACAGGCCGGTGATCAAGTCCGCCACCAGCGACTGCGCGCCAAAACCGATGGCCAGGCCGATCACACCGGCACCGGCCAGCAGCGGCGTGACGTTCATGCCCATGTTCGCCAGGGCGACAATGGCAGCAATGATAAAGATGGTCACGAACAGCACGTTGCGGATCAACGGCATCATGGTCTGCGCACGGGCATTGGCCAGGCCCTTGCGCGAGCGGGTGAGGGCATGATGGATCGCCGTGTCGCTGAGGATCCAGATCAGCCAGGCGAACAACAAGGTCCCGGCCAGGCCGAACAGCTTGACGCTGACTTCATGGCCATCGCCTTCGGTAAAGCGGATCAGCGACAGGCCCCACACCCGCAGGCCCAACTCGATAAACACCAGCCACACGATCAGGTGGGCCAGGGTGTAGACGAAGCTTTTCAGGCGTTCGGAATACAGCGCGTGGCGCTTGTGACCGCGTTGCGGCTTGAGCGCGTGGCGTCTCACCAATCCGTTGATCACCATGCACAGCACCAGCAGCACCGTACACAGCAGGGACTGGCGCAAGGCGGTGCTGGTATCGCCAGCCGAGACGAAGGTGGCGAACAGCGAGATACCCACCAGCAGCAAGGCCGGGATGTACCAGAAGGACCCGATGATTTCGATGGTGTCGCTGAGGGCGCGGCGCGTCAGGCGGCGCGACAGCGGCTGGTTGCGGATCAGGTGGGCGATGGGCCGGCGGAAACGCAGGATGAATACACCGGTCGACAGCGCCGCCATCACATTGGCGACTGTCGCGGCGGTGTGGGACAGGTGCTGGCCCAGGGCCTGGACCAGTCGCGGGTCGCTCAAGGCCTCGCCAAAGGCGGCAAAACTGCCGATCCACCACAGCGGGCGGAACGCCTGGTGGCGCAGGATATACAGCGCGCGATGACGGTGCGGGCCGTCGAGTACCGAAAAAGCGATCACGCAGATCGCCGAGAAACAGGTGCCGACCACCAGTGCGTAGGCCAGCACCATCGCCAGGGACTTGCCCAGGGACGAGGGCAGGGCGTAGCTCAGGTACACCGTGATCACCAGGGCGATCATCCACGGGCCGAGCTTGCGCAGGGCGAAGCGCACCATGTCCCAGGTGCGTGGATGTTGCGGCAATTCTTCAGGCAGGCCGAAACGTTCGCGCACTCGATGGCTGAGCCAGATCAGCGCGTACGCCAGTAGGCTCCACACCGCGAGGATCAGGGCAAAACCGAAAATGATCGGCAGCCATTCGTTGGCCGGCAGCATCAGCGCGCCGAGTTCTTCCTTGGCCAGGTCGACCTCGTTGGACCAGCGCCCCAGCGGGCTGTCGGCGCCCGAAAACTGTGCCTCGAGATTGGCCAGGGTGCCGCCGATCAAGCCCAGCACACCTTCCTCGGCGGCCGGCTGGGCTTTTTGCGTGGCGGCACGCAGCTTTTTCAGGTCGCTCAGCAACTGAGTGCGCTGCTGGTCGTTTTCCAGGGTCTTGATCACCTCGTCCAGCGACTGCCCCAGCGGCACTTCGGCCTGGGGTTGGGTCTTGTTGGTGGTGCCGAGCAGGCCGGGTAAACCCACGGCATGGGCAGGCGTGAGCGGCAGCAAGGTGAGCAGGGCGATCAAGCAGTAGCAGGGCAGGGCAAACAGACGGGAAAGCACGAGGCGGTCAACCTTGGAAACGACGGGTTGAGCGAGTGTACGAGTGCAAGCGTCATTCGGCCAGTTTGGCGAGGATCTTGTACACCACGGTG
>Ga0105251_10000350_pt1 | contig 45818 bp, 42 predicted proteins | sample KBSS64metaG_FD_80424 | JGI IMG/M metagenome (GOLD analysis project Ga0105251, IMG submission 80424) | Switchgrass rhizosphere microbial communities from Kellogg Biological Station, Michigan, USA - KBS S6-4 metaG | ecosystem: Host-associated > Plants > Roots > Rhizosphere > Soil | place...
ATCCGATCCATCTGACCCTGGGCGCGGATCTGAGCCTGCGCCTGGACGAACGCCCGATCGCCGCGCAGGCGCTGCAACCGGCGCTGGACCGGCGCAGCGGCGGCGACCGCGACCGGCGCATCTTCCTGCGTGCCGATCGCAGCGTGGCCTACGCCGACCTGATGCGCACGATGGACGCGCTGCGCGCGGCGGGCTATCTGAAGATCGCGTTGGTCGCGGTGGAGACGCCGTCGCGATGAACGCGGATGCGTCGGCACCGGCACTGCGCCGCTGGCTGCTCAGCCTTGGCCTGGTGCTGGCGGCGCATGTGCTGGTGCTGGCCGCGCTGCTGGCGCGGCCGCCGCGCGCGCCGTTGGCGCCGCCGTCGGCGCCGCCGGCGCTGCTGCTGGACCTGGCACCGACGCCGGTCGCGCCGCCGGCGGCACCGACCGAGTTGGCGCCCGGCCCGCCGCAACGCGAGCGCCGCGACGCGGCGCGTACGTCCGTGTCGCATCCGGCGCCGCCGCCAGTTCCGGACGCGTCAACGCCAGCGCAGCCAGTGACCGCCACGCAAACGGCGTCGACGGACACGGCGCAGGAGGCCGCCGCCGCCCAGGCCAGCGCACCGCCCAGCATCGCCGCACCAGCGGCCGACCGCTACGCCGCGCCGCAGTCGCTGGCCGGGGCCGCGCCGCAGGCGCGCGTCACCTGGCAGGCGCAACTGCTGGGCCATCTGCAGCGTTACAAGCGCTATCCGCGGGCCGCGCAACGGCGCCGGCAGGAAGGAGTCGCGCAGGTCGGGTTTACGGTGGACCGCGGCGGCCATGCCGGCGACCTGCGCCTGGTCCAAGCCAGCGGCCACGACACACTGGACGCGGAAGCGCTGGCCACGGTCAGACGCGCCGAACCGCTGCCCCCGCCGCCGGCGGAGCTGTCCGGCGACGCGGTGCCGGTGGTGGTGCCGGTGGACTTCTTCCTCCGCTGAACGCAGCGGCCGAGGACGCGTCGACTACTCCAGGTCCTGCATCTGCTCATGGAGTCGGAGCCCAACCGAATCGATTGAGGTCAACCAATCAGATCAGTAAGTATCCCCCGGCGGAGCCGGGGGCTTCAGAGATGCGAGCCGCTCCAAGCGGCTGTCGGCTCCGGAAAGTCCGACCGGGCCGACAGCCGAACTGGCCTACTGCATGCGCTGTTGCGGCGGCGCATGGTCCTGCTGGCGCGACTGGACCTCGGCATCCTGCTGACGTGTGCGCTCGAATTCATTGAGCCCGCGCGCCGACTCCTGGACCGCCGGCGCCGGCTGCGACAGATCCACCGCCGCGCGGAAGCCCGGCGTCTGGCCGACGACCCAGAGCTTGCCGTTGGCCTCCTGCACCCCTTTCAGACTCTCGGCGTCGATGCCGGCCTGGCGCGCGCTCAAGGTCAGTTGCATCAGGCGATCCTCCCCGCCATGTTGCTGCGGCATGCGTTCGCGCAGGGCGTCGTGCAGTGCCCAGTCCTTGCCGCTCAACGACGGCGTGGGCGCGGCGATCTCGGACTGTTGCGCGAGCCGGTCCGCCGGCTGGCTCGGGGGCGTTTCCCCGATCTTCACAGGGCGATAGTCGAAGCGCCCCTTCAGTGCCGGGTCGACGGGTTCGGCGTTGTAGGCATCCTTGACCTTGTCCACCATGTCCTTGGGCACCAGACGTTCGATGTAGCCGTCCTCGGACTGCCGATCCACCTTGCTCCCGAGTCGGTAGAGCAGCATGCCTTCCTCGGAGCGGTGCACGACGTTGCGGCCCGGTTCCAACGGCTCGGCGCGCTTTTCCAGGAAGGGTTGATCGCTCAGCGAATTGAGGTAATCGGTCATCAGGTTGCCGCTGCGAATGGCCAGGCCATCGCGGTGATAGCTGCCGCCGATATCCGAATGCGCCCCGGCTACCGTCACGCCAAGGAAGCGGCCGTCCTCACTGAGGCCCGGATCGATGATGTGGGTGGACTTGAACAGACCGCGGCGCTCGTCGGCCGCGATGATCTGCACGCCGGAAATCACCGACGGCGGCAGCCGGCGATCTTTCTCGTCGACAGGAACACCGGTGCCGACGGGGTCGAACAGGGCCACCGCCTGCGGAACCTGGCCCGGCGGCACGATCGGCGGGATGTCGGGGTTGAAGGTCGGGGCGCCTACGATGTTGCCTTCACGATCGCGCTGGTATTGGGCTGCGGCAGGATCTTGGATCCCGCGTTCATGGACCAGACGCGCGAATCCCGCCGCCTGTTCGGCTCCGCGGCTGAAGCCCAGATCGGCTACGGAGATCCGCACATCGGGATTCTCGTTACGCCATCGACCAGCCTGCCTCATCAACTGCTGATACATCTGCTCCAAACGCTCGTCGTAGGTGTGTCCCCTGGCACCATCCGTTGTCCTGGCAATGAAACCCTCTTGCGTGCCGGGTCCAGGCACATACCCGACCGCGACCTGGTCGTTGCCTGCATTCTTCTGAGCAAGAATCTGGCTACGGACCATGGCGACATTCGTCGCGTGAGCAGGATCCTTGTCTGCATCGTTCCCGGTTCCGTCGAATGCAGCGACGAAGATTTTTTGGTTCGAGTTATCGCGCTCGAACAATAGCGGCGCCTTGAAATCCCCAAGTGACTTACTCGCCTCAGGATACGAAGCCAACTGTTCGACACTCGCCGGGTAATACGAAACACCGTCGCTTAGGAGACCGTCGCTTTCTGGACTGTGCGCTTCACCGTCATGCTTCTTGCCACCCATGGGACTTCTCCTTAGTACGTACGGCTCCATGCCTTGATCAGGTCATCGCGGAAGCGGCTGTTCTTGTTCCCGGGGATCTGAGGTGCCTTGGTCGGAATGAACATCTTCATGTAGACGGTGACGGTTCTATCGTTCACCTCGACGAAGATGTCGGGTTCACCGGCGGGGCCCTTGAAGGCCTTCTCGGGAATTTCCTCAATAGGCGTCCGGTGAAGAATCAGTTCGTCCTTGAAGATCTCGCTGAGATCAATCTGGGCGCGGTGCGCCTCGCCGTCCCGCGAAGTCCAGTCAATTTGGACAGGGCCAGGAAAGTTTCGGACGCCGATGTAAGAAGCGCCGCCCCATCTTTCCCTGTAGTCATCCGAAGGCGGCGCCGGCGAAGGCTTCCCGGTGCCATACAACGTCTGATTCGCATTGTCATAGATGACCTTGCAATCCAGAGTGTTGTAGCAGTGCGCCTCGAAATTGTGTTGCTTGAAATGCAGGGGATAGGTTTCAGGGTCGCGCGTGGACGCGGTGGCTGTCGCTTGGTTGGACATGGCGGTTTGACACCCTGCAATGAGGAAAAAGGACGCGGCGAGAAACATGGGCAGGCCACGTGTCCTGGTGCTTGTGGACGCAGTTGAACGCCGGGGGGAACACGGCATAAAAGTCTCCAGATTCCATGGATGGCATGTTGCATACACTCCCAGCGGAGTGGCTTGGACCCTATCCCGGCCCGGCTGAATGGTTACGGTAGGCGCTTGATCCATGCGCGTCAACTTGGCGGCATGACGCCGGCGACGTGGCGCGATGGCGCATGCGTCGGGACTTCTTTAGATGACGCCCTCCGGCCCAAGGCCATACCGCATTCTTCAGCTTGGCTTTTCGAACTTCGGCGCCGTCGCAGTGTCCACGTCCGCAATGCTGCCCCCCTCCGTGCGGCGCTCGTCATAGCAGCCGACGCCCCCCATGTTCTGCTCCCTTAGTAAGTCTTGCTCCAGGCGTTGACGACATCGCTCCGGAAGTGGCTATTTTCGTCGCCGGGGATCTGCTCATGCCTGGTCGGGATCAACACTTTCATGTAGATGCTGATCGTCCGATCATTGACCTCCAGATAGATGCTCGGCGACGGCACCGGCCCTTTGAAGGCCTGCTCCTTGATCTCGTCTTCGGGCACTTCGTGCAGCACAAGCTCTTCCTTGAAGATCTCGCCCAGGTCGATACTCGCCTTCACCCTTTCTCCAGAGAGTGTGGTCCATGACACTTGCGCGGGCGCCGGGAAGTTCTGAATACCGATGTGGGACGCAAACGGCCACTTCTTGCGGTAATCGGGAGACGACGGCGCACTGGTCGGTTTGCCCGTGGCATACGCGCTTTGATTCACGCCGGCATAGATCACTTGGCAATCCCGGGTGCTGTAACAGTACGCCTCAAAGTTGTGCTTTTTGAAATGCAGGGGATAGGTTTCAGGATCACGCGTGGACACGGTGGCCGTCGCTTGGTTGGACATCGCGGTTTGGCACCCTGCAATGAGGAAAAAGAACGCGACGAAAAACGTAGACAGGCCACGCGCCCTGGTGCTTGTGGACGCAACTGAACGCCGGGGAGAACACGGCATAGAAGTCTCCAGATTCCATGAATGGACGCACTCCGCCCGGAGTGGCTTGAGCCCTGTCCCGGCCCGACGCAATGGCTACGCTAGGCACGTGATCCATGCGCGTCAACTTGGCGACATGGCGCCGGCGACATGACGCGATGGCGCATGCGTCGGAACTTCGTTTGACGACGCCCTCCGGCCGAAGTCCCCACCACATCCTTCAGCTTGGCTTGTCGAGCTTCGGTGCTGTCGAAGCCTCCACGTGCGAACGAACTCACCTCGCAATGCAGGTCCTTCCGTCCGGCGGAGAGCATGCGATGCGCCAACCTGCCTGGCCTCTGAAGCCTTTTCCGGAATAGCGTCGAGAGGTGTCCGATCCAGACGCGACGCTACTCCAGGTTCTGCACCTGCTCGCGGATCTGGTCGATCAACACCTTCAATTCGACCGCCGCATTGGAGGTGCGGCTGTCCACCGACTTGGAGCCCAGGGTGTTGGCCTCGCGGTTGAACTCCTGCAGCAGGAAGTCCAGGCGCCGGCCAGCCGGTTCGGGCTGGCGCAGCACGCGACGGATTTCCTTGATGTGGCTGCCGAGCCGGTCCAGTTCCTCGTCCACGTCGAGCTTCTGCAGCCACAGCACCAGCTCCTGCTCGGCGCGGCCGGGATCGACCGGATGCGGCAGGTCGGCCAGGCGCGCGGCCAGCTTGGCGCGCTGGCCCTCGCGGATGGCCGGGATCAGCTCCTTGACCTCGCCGGCGATGCGCTCCACCGCATCGACGCGCTCGAGAATGGCCGCGGCGAGCTTGCCGCCTTCGCGCTCGCGTGCGGCCACGAACTCGGCCAGCACCTCGTCCAGCAGTTCCAGCGCCTGCGCCTGCAGGGCGGCCGCATCGACCGTCTGCCCCTGCAGCACGCCGGGCAGCTGCAACAGGTCGGCGAACTGCACCTGCAATTGCGGGAAGCGCGCGCCGAGCCGTTGCGCGAGCACCGCCAACTGCTCGACCAGCGGCTCGTTCACCGCCAGGGTCTGCGCCGCGTCGGGCGCGCGCAGGCGCAGCATCAGGTCCAGCTTGCCGCGGCTGATGCGCGCGGCCACGCGTTCGCGCAATTGCGGCTCCAGCGCGCGCAGTTCCTCCGGCAGGCGCACGCCCACTTCCAGGAACCGGTGGTTGACCGAGCGCAACTCGCAGCCCAGCGTGCCCCAGGGAGTGATGCGCTCGGCGCCGGCGAAGGCGGTCATGCTGCGGATCATGCGAAGTTCCGGTGCGTGCAAAGCGCGAATGGTACCCTAGCGCCCCGCCGGCCCGGCCCGCTGCCGCGCCGGCCCTCACACGCCACCTCCGGATCGACCCTCCATGTCCTTTTCCCGTCCCAGCGGCCGCACGGCCGATCAGCTGCGCCCGGTGCGCATCGAACGCGCCTTCACCCGCCATGCCGAAGGCTCGGTGCTGGTCAGCTTCGGCGACACCCGCGTGCTGTGCAACGCCAGCGTCGAGAACCGCGTGCCGGGCTTCCTGCGCGGCAAGGGCGAAGGCTGGGTCACCGCCGAGTACGGCATGTTGCCGCGCGCCACCCATTCGCGGTCGGACCGCGAGGCCGCGCGCGGCAAGCAGGGCGGACGCACGCTGGAGATCCAGCGCCTGATCGGCCGCGCGCTGCGCGCCTGCGTGGACCGCAACGCGCTGGGCGAGCGCACCATCACCCTGGACTGCGACGTGCTGCAGGCCGACGGCGGCACCCGCACCGCCGCCATCACCGGCGCCTACGTGGCGCTGGTGGACGCGGTGAACTGGCTGCAGAAGCGCGGCGACCTGAAGAAGCCGGTGGTGCTCGGCGCGGTCGCCGCGGTCTCGGTCGGCGTGTACCGCGGCACCCCGGTACTGGACCTGGACTACGCCGAGGACAGCGACTGCGACACCGACATGAACGTGGTGATGAACGATGGCGGCGGCTTCATCGAGCTGCAGGGCACCGCCGAAGGCCATGCATTCCGCCGCGACGAACTGGACGCGCTGCTCGGCCTGGCCGAGCGCGGCATCGGCGAATTGCTGGCCGCGCAGCGCGCGGCGCTGGCGCAATGAAGCGGCGCCTGGCGCTGACCACCCTGGTGGTGGCCGACTACGACGAAGCGATTGCCTGGTACACCGGCAAGCTGGGATTCCAGTTGCTGCAGGACGTGGATCAGGGCGACAAGCGCTGGGTCGTGGTCGGCCCCGGCGACGCCAGCGCCGCGGCGCTGCTGCTGGCGCGCGCCAGCGACGACGCCCAGCGCAGCCGGATCGGCGACCAGACCGGCGGCCGCGTCGGCTTCTTCCTGCACACCGACGACTTCCAGCGCGACCATGCGGCGATGCTGGCCGCCGGCGTGGAATTCCTGGAAGCGCCGCGCCACGAACCCTACGCCACGGTCGCGGTGTTCCGCGATCTGTACGGCAACACCTGGGACCTGCTGGAGCCCGCCGCATGAAACTGGTCCTGGCCAGCAGCAACGCCGGCAAGCTCGAAGAACTGCATGCCCTGCTCGACGACGTCGGGGTCGAGCTGATAGCGCAAACCACGCTTGGCGTCAGCGATGCCGACGAAACCGGCCTGACCTTCGTCGAGAACGCGCTGCTCAAGGCGCGCCACGCGGCCCGCCTCACCGGCCTGCCGGCGCTGGCCGACGACTCCGGCATCTGCGTGGACGCGCTACATGGCGCGCCCGGCCTGTACTCGGCGCGCTATGCCGGCGAACACGGCAACGCGCAGGCCAACATCGACAAGCTGCTGCACGCGCTGCGCGACGTCCCCGACGCGCGGCGCGGCGCGCACTTCTATTGCGTGTTGGTACTGCTGCGGCACGCCGAGGATCCGCAACCGCTGCTGGTGGAAGGCCGCTGGCGCGGCCGCATCGCACATGCGCGCACCGGCAGCGGCGGACATGGCTACGACCCGGTGTTCGTGGACCCGGAACACGGCCAGACCGCGGCCGAGATGCCGCTGGCGCTGAAGAACCGCATCAGCCATCGCGGCATCGCCCTGCAGCAGCTCAAGCGGCGCCTGGCCGAGCTGTTGCCGGGGACAGCCAGCGCATGAGCGCGCAGCGGTCGCGGCGATGGCCCGCACCGTGGCGCGCCGCTGCGCACCGGCGCGCCACCCGCTGATCCCACGCCCCTCGCCCGCTTCCGCCCGCCATGCCGCATCCCCACGACCACTGCCAGCACCCGCCCGGCCCCGCCTGCGCGGACCCCGCCGCGCACGACCACGCCCCGTCATTGGTACCGCCGCCGCTCTCGCTCTACGTGCACCTGCCGTGGTGCGTGCGCAAATGCCCGTACTGCGATTTCAACTCGCATGCGGCCAAGGGCGCGCTACCGTTCGACGCCTACGTGGATGCGCTGATCCGCGACCTGGACCAGGACCTGCCGCTGGTCTGGGGCCGCGTGGTCAACAGCGTGTTCTTCGGCGGCGGCACGCCCAGCCTGTTCCCGCCCGAGGCGATCGACCGCTTCCTGCAGGCGGCCAGCGCGAGGCTGCGCTTCGCGCCGGGCCTGGAGATCACCCTGGAGACCAACCCGGGCACCGCCGAACACGGCCGCTTCGACCGCTACCTGGCGGCCGGGGTGAACCGCCTGAGCTTCGGCATCCAGAGTTTCGACGATACCGCGCTGCAGCGGCTGGGCCGCATCCACGACAGCGCCGAGGCCGAGCGCGCGGTGAAGCTGGCGCAGGACGCCGGCTACGCCAATCTCAACCTGGACCTGATGTACGCCCTGCCGCAGCAGACCCTGGCCGAGGCCGAGCGCGACATCGCGCGGGCGCTGGCGCTGCAGCCGACCCACATGAGCCACTACCAGCTCACCCTGGAACCGAACACCGTGTTCGCCGCGCGGCCGCCGCAGGGCATCCCCGAGGACGACGACGCCTGGGACATGCAGGAGCGCTGCCAGGCGCTGCTGGCCGACGCCGGCTACGCGCAGTACGAGGTCAGCGCCTACGCCCGCGCCGGCCACCGCTGCGCGCACAACCTCAACTACTGGACCTTCGGCGACTATCTCGGCATCGGCGCCGGCGCCCACGGCAAGATCAGCTCCGGCGCCGAGCAGAGCATCCTGCGGCGCTGGAAGCACAAGCACCCGCAGGCGTTCCTGGCCGCGGCCGGCACCCCGGCGGCGATCGGCGGCGACGAATGGATCGCGCCGGAGCGGCGGCCGTTCGAGTACATGCTCAATGCGCTGCGCCTGAACGATGGCTTCGCACTGCGCGACTTCGCCGCGCGCACCGGCCTCACCGCGGCGGCGATCGCGCCGGCGCTGGCCCAGGCGCAGGCCCGCGACTGGGTGCGGGTGGACGCCGGATGGGTCGTGCCGACCGAACTGGGGCGGCGCTTCACCAACGACGTGGTCGCGCTGTTCCTGGGCTGACGCCGCCTGGGCCGGCGTGGCCGGGCGTGGTTGCGGCGCCGGAAACGTGCTACATACCGGACCCGGAAAAAGTAAACGGCGATCACAGGATGTCATTGTCTGCTACCCCGTCGGCCAGCCCGGCGACGCTTGCCGGCGCCGCCCTGCCCAGCCGCGTGCGCGACATCCTGGATGCGCTGAAGGCGCTGCTGTGGCAGGCGCTGGACGCCCCGCTGCAGGCGACCATGGCCGAGTTGGAGCGCGAGTTGTTCGACCAGGCCGAACGCGCGCGCAGCAGTCATCTGCAACAGGACATCTACCAGGAACTGCAAGGCCTGCGCGCGCGCCGCGACCGCTTCGCGCCGTTCTACAAGGCGCAGTTGGAGGCGACCCTGGCCGGCCTGCGGCTGTCGCCGGCCCCGGTCGGCCCGCGCCCGCAGGAGAAGGCCGGCCCGGCGATGCAGATGCTGACCCTGGTGTCCGACGTGGACATCGACCGCGACATCGTGCTGCACGACATCGCCCGGCGCGAGGTGATGCGTGCCGGCATCCCGCTGCAACTGCTCGGCCAGCGTTTCGGCGTGCTCGCCGCGCGGCCGGCGTTCGAGCCGGAGCAGACCCCGCTGGGCCCGCACCCGCTGTGCCGGATCCTGCGCGAGGCGGGAGAAGAACTGCAGTTGGGGCTGGACGCGCAACTGACCCTGTACCGCGCCTTCGAGCGCCAGGTGCTGGCGCGCTATGGCGGGATCGTGGAGCGCGCCAACGTCCTGCTGACCCACGCCGGCGTGCTGCCGGGGCTGGTCTATCTGCCGTACGTGGCGCGGCAGCCGGCGGAACCGGCAGCCGGCGCGCGTGGCGCGCCGCGCCTACCTTCCGCGCCGCGCCCGGCCACCGGTTGGTCGGGACAGCCTGCGCCCGCCGGCGGGCCTGGTCCCCGCGCCGATGCCGCATCCGGCGCGGCCATGCACAGCGCCTCTGGCGCACCGTTCGCGGCCACGGCCCAGGCACGCGTCGCGGACGGTGCGAGCACCGCGGCGACTGGCGCCGCCGGCGCGACGGCGGCGCCAACCGGTATCGAACCGACCGATCTGGCCGCACTGCGCCAGTTGCTCACGGCCGCCCGCACCCAGGTGGCGGCGGCTGGCGCGGTGGCGCCTGGCGGAACGGCGCATGCCGCGCCAGCCGGCGGCCCGCCCGGTGCGCCGGCACCGGCGATCGGCACGCCAGCCGCGCCCGGCACTCTCGCGGCCGCGACCGCCCCCACCGCGGCAGCCGTGCGCGGGACCACGCCCGCGGTGCCGACCGCCGCGCTGCTGCGGGCGCTGGGCGAACTGCAGGCGCAGCCGCCGGCGTACGGCGCGCAGACCGGACCGCGCGGCCGGCGCCAACTGCGCGACGTGCAGGCCGCCTTGCTGGCCACGCTGGACGCCACGCACGGCGCGCAGCCCGCGCTGGCGCCGCAGGACGCCGACACCTTCGAGTTGCTGGGCCTGCTGTACGCCGAGATCGAGCGCGAAGTGCGCAGCGATGCGCCCGCAGCCGCGCTGCTGGAACGGTTGCAGGTGCCGCTGGTGCGCGCCGCGCTGCAGGATCCGGCGTTCTTCGTGCGGCAGCGGCATCCGGCGCGCGAACTGCTCAATGCGGTCGCCGAATCCGGCGCGACCTGGCTCAGCGACGAGGACACCGACCCGCAGCTGCTGGTCAAGCTGAACCAGACCGTGGACCGGGTGGTCGAGGACTACGAAGGCGACGAACAGGTCTTCGAGCGAGCCCACCAGGACATCCAGGCGCACTACCGCGCGTTGGCGCACAAGGCCGAGATCGCCGAACGCCGTCACGTCGAGGCCGCGCGCGGCAAGGAACGGCTGGAAATGGCCAAGCAACTGGCCGCCGCCACCCTGGAGACGCTGTGCCACACCTGGCAGCCGCCCAAGTTCGTGCAGGCCTTGCTGAAGCAGGCCTGGTCGGACGTGCTGGTGCTGACCCTGCTGCGCCAGGGCGAGGAGTCGGACGCATGGCGCGATCGCCAGCAACTGACCCAGTGCATCGCCGAAGTCACCTGCGGCGACAGCGGCGGCGCGCCGGACCTGGGCCTGGCCGACGACGTGCGCGGCGCCCTGCTGCAGGTGGGCTACCACCAGGACGAGGCGGCGGCGATCGCGCGCCGCCTGTCCACCCCGGGCGGCGGCGATGCGCAGACCTCGCGGACCGAACTCAGCGCCCGGCTCAAGGCGCGCAGCCGCCTCGGCGACCAGGGCGAGGACGAGCGCCCGCCGCTGGCGCCGCGCAACGTCACCGAACAGGCCGCGTACGCGCGCCTGCGCAGCCTGCCGTTCGGCACCTGGTTCGAGTTCGTCACCAACCAGCAGGGCGACCTCAAGCGGCAGCGCCTGTCCTGGTACAGCCCGATCACCGACCGCGCGCTGTTCGTCAACCAGCGCGGACACAAGACCGCCGAGTACTCGCTGGACGCGCTGTCGCGGCTGCTGGCGCAAGGCCAGGCGCGGATCGTCACCGAGGACCGCGCGCGCCTGATCGACCGCGCCTGGCAGGCCACCGTGCGCGCGCTGCGCACCCTGGCCGGCGCGCCTGCGCCCACCCCCGCCGTGGAGGACGATGCATGACCGCCGAAGCCCGCCGCTCGCCGCGCCGGCAAGTGCCGGACATGGTGCCGGTCCTGGACGTGATGGAAGACGCCGTGGTCGGCCGGCTCGGCAATCTGTCCGAGCACGGCATGCTGCTGCTGGCGTCCGCCCCGTTGCACGAGGACGCGCTGTACCAGTTGCGCTTCGCGATGCCGCAGCTCGGCGGCGACACGCAGATCGACGTCGGCGTGCACCTGCTGTGGAGCGAACGCGCGCATGCGCCGGGCCAGGCCTGGGCCGGCTTCCGCTTCCTGACCATCTCGGCGGCGCACCGCGAGTTGCTGCGGCAGTGGATCAATGCCGGGCCGCGCGGCTAGCGCGCTGGCAGCAACACGGGCCCCCCTGTAGGAGCGGCTTCAGCCGCGACAGACCCCATCAAGACGCCTGTCGCGGCTGAAGCCGCTCCTACAATTCCATCGCCCAACTAGCTGGAGAAACCTCCGGCGATCGTTGCAGCGGCTGACGCTGCGCGGCTACACCCACGCACACCGCATGCCATGCATACGCACGTGCGCGTCAACATGCCCGAGAGGTTTGCGGCAAACTTGGCGCCTCTCTTTTCGCATCGCCGACCGAGCCGCCACCATGAACCAGCACGACCCCAGCGCCCTCTACGCCGACCACCTGCGCACCCTGGCGCAGCGCGCCGACACCGCGCTGGCGCGTGGCGACTTCGATCACCTGCTGGTGCCCAGCGGCACCCTGCACTACCAGGTGTTCGACGACCGCGACTATCCGTATGCGGTGAACCCGCAGTTCAAGGCCTGGCTGCCGCTGACCCGGGTGCCGAACAGTTGGCTGGTGTACACGCCGGGGCGTCGCCCGCAACTGATCTTCCACCAGCCGCGCGACTACTGGCACGTGGTGCCGGCGACGCCGAACGGCTGGTGGGTCGAGCACTGCGACATCCACGTCATCCGCACGCCGGAAGAGGCGTTGGCGCTGCTGCCCGGGCCGGCGGCGCGCTGCGCGATCCTCGGCGAGGCGCAGAGTGCGCTGGGCGATTACGTGCCGAACAATCCCGACGCGGTGGTGCACTACCTGGAGTACCACCGCGCGTACAAGACGCCCTACGAGTTGGCGCTGATGCGCCAGGCGCAGCAGTCGGCGGTGCGCGGGCACCGCGCCGCCGAAGCCGCGTTCCGCGACGGCGGCAGCGAGTTCGAGATCCACATGGCGTATTGCCGCGCGGTCGGACAGGACGCCAACGAATTGCCGTACGGCAACATCGTTGCGCTCAACGAGCACGGCGCGGTGCTGCACTACACCGAACTGGAGCGGCAGGCGCCGGCGCAGCCGCGCAGCTTTCTGATCGATGCCGGCGCCTCCGCGCACGGCTACGCCAGCGACATCACCCGCAGCTACGCCGCCGACCGCGGCAGCGAGTTCCAGGCGCTGATCGACGCGGTCGATGCCGCGCAGATCCGCATGGGCCAGAACGTGCGCGCCGGCGTGGACTACAAGCAGTTGCACCTCGACGCGCACCTGGCCCTGATGGGCGTGCTGAAGGACTTCGGCGTGATCACCGTGTCGCCGGAGGCGGCGCTGGCCACCGGCCTCAGCGCCGCGTTCTTCCCGCACGGCCTCGGCCATCCGATCGGCCTGCAGGTGCACGACGTGGCCGGCTTCGCCGCCGACGACCGCGGCGGACGCATCGAACGCCCCGCCGGCCATCCCTACCTGCGCATGACCCGCGTGCTGGAGCCGGGCATGGTGGTGACCATCGAACCGGGCGTGTACTTCATCGACATGCTGCTGGAGGACGCGAAGCAGGCCGGCCACGGCGCCAGCATCGACTGGGACCGCGTGGCGCGATTCAAGCCCTACGGCGGCATCCGCATCGAGGACGAAGTGGCTTGCACCGACGGCGATCCGGAGAACCTGACCCGCCCGGCGTTCGCCGCGGCGGATTGAGCCGCCGCCAAGCGCTGCGGGCCGCGCACGCTGCCCTGCCGCCATGCTCGGCCTGAATCGCTGAAAACGGCCGGTGCGCGCAGAGAGCGCACAGCCGGCCAGCGGCGTTGCGCGCGCTGGCGGCAGCATTGACATACGCGGCGTATGAAATAACATACGCCGCGTATGTCAATGGAATTTCCCATGCAGCCCCGCCGTTCCCGCACCGCCATGATCGAGGACACCCGCGCCAGGCTGTTGGCCGCGGCGCGGCATGCGTTCGCCACGCAAGGGTTCGCGCGCACCTCGATGGACGATTTCACCGCCGAGGCGGGGCTGACGCGTGGCGCGCTCTACCATCATTTCGGCGGCAAGGAAGGGCTGCTGACCGCGGTCATCGAACAGATCGAGGTCGAGGTCGGCGCCCGCCTGCAGGCCGTGTCCGATGCGGCGCCGACGCCCTGGGACGGCTTTCGCCGGCGCTGCCGCACCTATCTGGAACTGGCGCTGGAGCCGGAGATCCGGCGCATCATCCTGCAGGATGCGCGCGCCGTGTTCGGCGACGTGCCGCAGGCCGCGCAATCGGTCGGCATCGCCGCGCTGCAATCCGCGCTGGAGACCTTGATCGCCGAAGGCACGGTCGCCCCGCTGCACGCCGGCGTGATGGCGCGGATGCTCTATGGCGCCATCACCGAAGCCTCGTTCTGGATCGCCGAACCGGAGGGCGACCAGCAGGCGCGCCTGGCCGACGCGCTCGACGGCCTGGACCGGCTGCTCGGCAGCCTGCTCGCCCGCTGAACCACCGTCTCCGCCCCTGCCGGGAGTCCCCGCAATGCCATGGCGCAACACCGCAAGCCGCTTCGGCTTCCTCGCCAAGCTGTTCCATTGGACCACCGCCGCCGCGTTCATCGGCGCCTACGTGGTCGTCTACTACGTCATCTGGTGCATGGACGACACGTCCGATGCGTCCTTGCCGGTGCTCAACATTCACTGGGCGCTTGGTCTGCTGGTGGGCTTCCTGGTGCTGCCGCGGCTGCTGTGGCGCTGGCGGGACGCGCAGCCGGACGATCCGCCGGGGTCGGCGCTGGAGCACCGCCTCGCGCATGCGGCGCACTGGGGCCTGTACGCGCTGCTGATCGTCATGCCGTTGACCGGCTACGTGGGGACCGGCGCCGCCACCGACTTCGGCCTGTTCCGGGTGACCGGGTTCAACGACACGGCGCTGTTCGGCTGGATCAGCCAGCGCTACCAGCTCAGTTGGGAGGCGTTCGAGGCGCCCATCGACGCCGTGCATCACTTCATCGGCAAATGGATCGCGTGGCTGGTGGTCGCGCTGCATGTCGCCGCGGCGCTGTTCCATCACTGGGTGCGCCGCGACGACGTGCTCGCGCGGATGCTGCCATGGCGCGTCGTGCGCGGCGCGCAGGCACCCGCGGTCGCGGCCGGAGAGCATCCGCCGGCGGCCTGACCGCAGCGCGCGCGGCGGCCGCAGCCTGCCGCGGGACTCAGCCCTGCGCCGCGCGCGCCACGTCCAGCGGCGTCGGCCAGCGCAGCAGGAAGGTGGTGCCACCGGTGCCCGACGGCCGGCAGGACGCGGTGCCGCCGTGCGCTTCGGCGATCGCCTTGACCACCGCCAGGCCCAGGCCGCTGCCGCCGCTCTTGCGCGAGCGCGAGGGATCGCCGCGGCGAAAGGCCTCGAACACCTGCGCCGCGGTGGCCGCCTCGATGCCCGGGCCATCGTCCTCGACCCGCACCTCGCACATGCCGCCGCGGCTGCCCACGCGCACCCGCACCGTGCCGGGATCGGCATAGGCCAGCGCGTTCTGCAGCAGCGCCATCACGGCCTGGCGGATGCGCAGCGCATCGCACACCACCCAGGTCCGCGACTCTAGTTCCACCTGCAAGGCGATACCGCGCGCGGCCAGGTCGGTCGCGAAGGCGTGGACCACCGCCGACAGTTCCTGCTCCAGCACGACCGGCGCCAGTTGCAGTTCCAGATGGCCGCTGTCGTTGAGGCTGAGCGCGCGCAGGTCCTCGATCAGGCGGCTCAATCCCTCGACCTGGCGCAGCAGGCCCTGGAAGGTCTCCGGCTCCGGCGCGAACACGCCTTCCGCCAACCCCTGCAGGCGCCCGCGCAGGATGGTGACCGGGGTGCGCAGTTCGTGGGCGATGGCGGCGTTCCAGAATTCGCGCTCGCGGGTCATGCCCTGCAGGCGCTCGGCCATCGTGTTGCAGTCGCGCACCAGTTGCGCGGTCTCGCCCAGCGCCCGCCCGTCGATCGCCGCGCGCGCCTGCAGATTGCCTTGGGCGATCTCGCGCAGGCTATGGGCGACCGAATTCAACGGCGTCAGGATGCGCCGCGACAGGCGCATCGCCACCAGCACCGCCACCGCCAGCGCGGCCACCGCGGTGCTCACGATCCAGGCCAGTTCCACGCGCGAGGGCAGCCAGGTCTCGGAAATGCTGCCCGGCAGATACGCCACGGCCAGCGCGTAGAACACGTAGGAACCGACCACCGAGAGTAGGATGATGCCCAACGCCAGCACGCCCAGCGACAGCACGATCTGCCGGCGCAGTCCGGGCTCCCGGCTCATCCGCCGTGCCCGAACCGGTAGCCGACGCCGCGCACGCTGGCCGGCGTGCCCTGTACGCCCAGCGCCTCGAGCTTCTTGCGCAACTTGCTGACGTGGCTGTCCACCGTGCGTTCCTGGCTGTCGCCCTCGGGCAGGCAGGCGCTCAGCAATTCGGCGCGGCTGAACACGCGGCGCGGCGCGCGCATCAACCGGCTGAGGATCTTGAATTCGGTCAGGGTCAGTTCCAGCGTGTGGCGCCGCTCGCCGACGCGCACGCTGGCCTCGTGCGCGTCCAGATCCAGTTGGAACGCGCCCACCTGCAGCGCACGCGCGGCACGCGCGGCGCCGGCCTGGAGCCGCCGCAGCACCGCCTGCACCCGCGCCACCACTTCAGCCGGATTGAACGGCTTCACCACGTAGTCGTCGGCGCCCAGGCGCAGGCCCATCAGCTTGTCCAGATCGTGATCGAGCGCGGTCAGCATGATCACCGGGGTCTGCCCACGCTGGCGCAGTTCGGCGAGCACCTGCCATCCATCCACACCGGGCATCTGCACGTCGAGCAGGACCAGGTCCGGATCCAGGCTGTGGTGCATGGCCAGCGCGGCGTTCCCGTCGGCGGCATAGGCCGTGCGCAATCCGCTGCGGGCGAGATACGCGGCGAGGATGTCGGCGATCTCGCGCTCGTCCTCGGCGATCAGGACCAGCGCGGCGGTCGCGGGCACCGCGGGGGCGGCGGAGGCAATGGCGGACATGGAGACGCGCGAGCGAATGCGTGGGCGCCGAGTGGCCGACGGGTCTCCATCATATCTCCACACTGCATCGAACGCGCCGCAACGCGCGCCTGTCACGCTTGCTCGCTGCGTACTCCGGCCGCGCATGCGGTACGGCGACACCATCGAGGCTCGTGAGGCATGTGCATGCGACAGCGGTACCGAACTCTGGCGATGGCCGGCCTGGCCGCACTGGCCGTGGCCGGCTGCGGAAACGGCGAACAGGACCTGGCCGTGCCGGCAGCGCCGCAGGTCACCGTGCTGACCCTGCGCCCGCGGCCGTTCACCGTCAGCGTGGATCTGCCGGGGCGCATCTCCGCGCTGCGCAGCGCGCAGATTCGGCCGCAGGTCGGCGGCATCGTGCAACGGCGTTTCTTCGAGCAGGGTGCCGAAGTGACGCGTGGCGCGGCGCTGTTCCAGATCAATCCGGCCCCGTTCAAGGCCGAGGTCGCCACCACCGCGGCCGCGCTGCAACGCGCGCAGGCCGCGCTGGCGCGCGCCAGCACGCAGGCCGCGCGGCTGGAACGCCTGGTGCACGCGGACCTGGTCAGCCGGCAGAGCTACGACGACGCGCTGGCGCAACGCGAACAGGCCGCGGCCGACGTCGCCGAGGCGCGCGCGACGCTGTCGCGGCGGCGCCTGGATCTGGCCTTCGCCACGGTCGATGCGCCGATCTCCGGTCGCATCGACCAGGCCCTGCTCACCGAAGGCGCGCTGGTCTCGCCCAGCGACAGCGCGCCGATGGCGCTGGTGCAGCAGATCGACCAGGTCTACCTCGACGTGCGCCAGCCGGCGCGCGCGCTGGAGCGCGCGGGCGATGCGGCGCACGCGCCGGCGGCCGACGCCGACGGCGTGCGCGCGCAACTGCTCGACCGCGACGGGCGCCCCTCCGGGCTCGACGGGCGCGTGCTGTTCTCCGGCAGCACGGTCGACACCAGTACCGGCGACGTGCTGCTGCGCATCCTGGTCGACAACCCGCAGCAGCGCCTGTTGCCCGGGATGTACGCCAGAGCGCGGGTGCCGCGCGCCAGCTATGCGCAGGCGCTCAGCGTTCCCCAGCAGGCGGTCACCCGGATCGGCGCGCAGGCCTACGTGTGGGTGATCGATGCGCGCGGGCGCGCGCGCAGCGTGTCGGTCGAACTGGGCGAACTGGTCGAGCGCCGCTACCGGATCGCATCCGGGCTGCACGCGGGCCAACAGGTGGTCGTCGAGGGGATCGAACGCCTGAGCGCCGGCATCGCCGTGAGTGCCCGCCCCTGGCGCGATCCCGCCGCCACCCCCACCGCACGCGCGTACTGAGCGGAGGACGCCGGCATGCCCCAGTTCTTCATCGAGCGCCCGGTGTTCGCCTGGGTGATCGCGCTGTTCATCGTGCTGTTCGGCACCCTCGCCATCGCGCAGCTGCCGGTCGCGCGCTATCCCTCGGTGGCGCCGCCGTCGGTGACGCTGTACGCCAGCTACCCGGGCGCCACCCCGCAGACGATGAACGACTCGGTGGTCGGCCTGGTCGAACGCGAACTGGCCGGGGTCAAGAACCTGCTCTACTTCGAATCCTCGGTGGACACCTCCGGCACCGCGCAGATCACCGCGACCTTCAAGCCGGGCACCGATCCGGAGCTGGCGCAGGTCGACGTGCAGAACCGGATCAAGGCGGTGGAACCGCGGCTGCCGCAGGCGGTGCGGCAGAGCGGCCTGCAGGTGGAATCGGCCGCCTCCGGCTTCCTGATGCTGGTCGGCCTGACCTCGCCCGACGGCCGCTACGACGAGGTCGCGCTCAACGACTACATGGCGCGCACCATCGTGCAGGAACTGCGCCGGATCGACGGCGTCGGCCGCGTGCAGCTGTTCGGCGCCGAACAGGCGATGCGCGTGTGGGTCGACCCGGACAAGCTGACCGCCTACGGGCTGGCGCTGAGCGACCTGACCCAAGCGATCGAACAGCAGAACGCGCAGATCGCGCCGGGCCGGGTCGGCGACGAGCCGACCGTGCCCGGACAACGCCTGACCGTGCCGCTGACGGTCGCCGGGCAGTTGTCCACGCCGGAACAGTTCGCCGCGATCGTGCTGCGCGCCAGCCCCGACGGCGCCAGGATCGTGCTCGGCGACGTGGCGCGGGTGGCACTCGGCGCGCAGTCCTACGCCTTCTCCAACCGCGAGAACGGCACCGCGGCGACCAGCGCCGCCATCCAGCTCTCGCCCGGCGCCAACGCCGTGCGCACCGCGCAGGCGGTGCAGGAGCGGCTGCAGGAACTGGCCGCCGGGATGCCGGCCGGGATGAGCTACTCCATCCCGTTCAACACCGCGCCGTTCGTGAAGATCTCCATCGAGAAGGTGATCCACACCCTGCTCGAAGCGATGCTGCTGGTGTTCCTGGTGATGTACCTGTTCCTGCAGAACGTGCGCTACACGCTGATCCCGGCCATCGTCGCGCCGATCGCGCTGCTCGGCACCTTCGCGGTGATGCTGCTGGCCGGGTTCTCGATCAACGTGCTGACCATGTTCGGCATGGTGCTGGCGATCGGCATCATCGTCGACGATGCCATCGTGGTGGTGGAGAACGTCGAGCGGCTGATGGCCGGCGAAGGGCTGTCGCCCCGCGAGGCCACCGCCAAGGCGATGCGCGAGATCACCGGCGCGGTGGTCGGCATCACCCTGGTGCTGACCGCGGTGTTCATCCCGATGGCGTTCGCGGCCGGGTCGGTCGGCGTGATCTACAGGCAGTTCACCCTGTCGATGGCGGTGGCGATCCTGTTCTCGGCGTTCCTGGCACTGACCCTGACCCCGGCGCTGTGCGCGACGCTGCTGCGCCCGCCGCCGCCGGGCCACCACGCCAAGCGCGGCGTCTTCGGCGCCTTCAATCGCCACTTCGAACGCCTCACCGGCGGCTACGCGGCGCGCGTGGCGCGCCTGGTGCGGCGCAGCGGGCGGATGATGGCGGCGTTCTGCCTGATCTGTGTCGCACTGGCGTTGGCGGCGCGGCAGTTGCCGTCCGCGTTCCTTCCGGAAGAGGACCAGGGCTATTTCATGACCTCGATCCAGTTGCCGGTCGGCGCCACCAGCGAACGCACGCTGGAGGTGGTGAAGGCCTTCGAGGCCCACGTGGCCACGCGCCCGGCGCTGGCCTCGAACATGGTCATCCAGGGCTTCAGCTTCGCCGGCGCCGGGCCGAACGCGGCGATGGCCTTCACCATGCTCAAGGACTGGGACGCGCGCGACGGTGCCACCGCGGCGCAGGAGGCGGCGCTGGCGCAGCAGGCGATGGGCGACACCGCCGAAGGCACGGTGATGAGCCTGATGCCGCCGGCGATCGACGAACTGGGCACGTCGTCGGGCTTCACCCTGTTCCTGCAGGACCGGAGCAACCGCGGCGACGCGGCGCTGCTGGCCGCGCAGGCGCGGCTGCTGGCGCTGGCCGCGCGCAGCCCGCTGCTCGGCGACGTCTACGCCGACGGCATGCCGCCCGGCAAGAGCATCGAACTGCGGATCGACCGGGAACGGGCCGAGGCGATGGGGCTGTCGTTCGGCGCGGTCAGCGCGACCCTGTCCGCGGCGATGGGCTCGCTGTACGTCAACGACTTCCCCAACGGCGGCCGCATGCAGCAGGTGATCGTGCAGGCCGACGCGCCGGCGCGCATGCAACTGGACGACGTGCTGGGCCTGCGCATGCGCACCGCCTCCGGCGGCATGCTGCCGCTGCGCGACGTGGTGGCGCCGGCCTGGATCGACTCGCCGCAACAATTGATGCGCTTCCAGGGCTTCCCCGCCGTGCGCATCGCCGGCGGCGCGGCGCCCGGCGTCTCCAGCGGCGCGGCGATGGCGGAGATGGAGCGCCTGGCGGCGCGGCTGCCGCCGGGCTTCGCCGTGGCCTGGACCGGGCAGTCGCTGCAGGAACGTCAGACCGCGGCGCAGGCGCCGATGCTGGCGCTGCTGTCGGCGTTGGTGGTGTTCCTGGTGCTGGCGGCACTGTACGAAAGCTGGAGCATCCCGCTGTCGGTGATGCTGGTGGTGCCGCTGGGGCTGCTCGGCGCGGTGGCGGCGGTCATGCTGCGCGGCTTGCCGAACGACGTGTTCTTCAAGGTCGGCATGATCACCATCATCGGCCTGTCGGCCAAGAACGCGATCCTGATCGTGGAGTTCGCCCGGCACCTGCGCGCCGAGGGACAGAGCCTGGCGGAAGCGGCGGTGAATGCGGCGCGGCTGCGCCTGCGCCCGATCCTGATGACTTCGCTGGCGTTCGCGCTGGGCGTGGTGCCGCTGATGCTGGCCTCCGGCGCCAGCGCCGAGACCCAGCACGCGATCGGCACCGGCGTGTTCGGCGGCATGGTCAGCGGCACCGTGCTGGCGGTGTTCTTCGTGCCGGCGTTCTTCGTGTTCGTGATCGGCATGCAGGAACGCGTCATCGCCTGGCGCGCGCGACGCCGCGCGGGAAGGCCAAGCGCGCAGGAATGAGCGTCGAGGTGGTGTGCGCGGCGATCAGGGGCACCCGGCGCGCGCCTGGTGCGTGGCGTCGGCGCACGCCGACGCGGTCATTGCTTGCCGGTCAACGCATAGGGACCACGATTGAAGCTCATCGGCACCGTGTCGTAGCGCCGCTGCCCCGCCGCGGCCGGATAAGGCGCGGTCTTGAAATCGCGCGCCAAGGCCTCGAGTCCGCGCGCCGCACTCGGCGACGGCAACGCCTCGATCACCAGCGACGACTCCGGGCGCCCGCCTTGCGGGTTGCCGCGGAGCAGGAACAGGGTCAGCGCCGGGGTGACCGGCAAATCCATCGGGCTATCGAACCGGGTCTTGCGCCGCTGGTTCTCGGCACGCGGCGCAAGCCCGGCGTCCTCGTCCGCGCCCTGCGCCTGCAATGCGTCGATCTGCGCGAACAGCATGCGATCCAGCACCTTTCCGCGCTGCAATCGAAGTTCGTTGAACCAGGCCAGGCCGATCGCATCGCGGTCGCCCGACGGCATGGCGGCGTAGCAACGTTCCAGCAGGTAGGCGTGATAGGCGGTATCGCGATTGAGCTGGCTGGGCCGAAGCGTGCGGCCGCTGGCCGCGCGTGCGCGCGCCGTGAACTCGCGATCCAGCGCGATCCACGCCTGCGCCCACTGCATCGCCGGCTTCGGGTTGTGCGCCGACAGCTCCAGCTCCGCCAACGAGGCCAGCGCCAGCAACGGACATCGCGTCATGCCGAGGCACTTCTCCAGCCAGTAGCGCGCGGTATCCAGGTCGCGCTCCACCAGATGCGCCGGATGCGCATCGCCATGGCGGTACAGCACCCCGAGGTAGAACGCCGACGCGCCATCGCCCTTGCCGGCCAGGGCCACCAACTGCGCCAACAACTGCTCCCGGGCCGCAGGCACGGAGCGGACCGACAACAGCGTTTCCAGATCGGCCAGCGCCATGCCGGGAACGCTGCCCGCAACGTCTATCGGCACTGGCACTGGCGCCGCATCTTGCGCCTGCGGCGCCGCGCCCGCGCTGGCTGAAAGCCACACCGCTGCCGCGAGCAGCCCCGACACGATGATCTTCAAGATGATTCCCCCTGATACCTGCACACTATGTGCAAAAGCACGGCGGGCGGGCAAGCGCGGTCAGCGCGCGGCCATCTCCGCCTCGATCTCCTCGGCGCTGCGCGCCAGCGCGTCGGTGAGCACGCGGTGGCCGTCGTCGGTGATCAGCACGTCGTCCTCGGTGCGGATGCCGATGCCGCGCCACTTCGCCTCGACCTGCTTGTCGTCCGGCGCCACGTACAGCCCCGGCTCGATGGTGAACACCATGCCCGGCTCCAGCAGGCGCGAGGCGCCGGCCAGCTTGTAGTCGCCGACGTCGTGCACGTCCAGGCCCAGCCAGTGCCCGGTCTTGTGCCGGTAGAAACGCCGGTAGTGGCCGTCGGCGACGTTCTGTTGCAGCGAGCCCTTGAGCAGCCCCAGGCGCAGCAGGCCCTCGGTCAGGGTCTGCACCGCGGCCAGGTGCCCGGCCTCGTAGGTCACGCCCGGCCGCGCCTGCGCCAGCGCCGCCGCGTGCGCGGCGCCGACCAGGTCGTGCAGCGCGCGCTGTTCGGCGCTGAAGCGTCCGCTCACCGGAAAGGTACGGGTGATGTCGGCGGCATAGCCGCGGTACTCGGCGCCGGCATCGACCAGCACCAGTTCGCCGTCGCGCAGGCGCGCGGCGTTGGCGCGATAGTGCAGCACGCAGGCATTGGCGCCGGCGCCGACGATGCTGCCGTAGGCCGGCCAGGCGTCGCCGGCGCGGAACTCGCGCTCGATCTCGGCCTGCAACTGGTACTCGTGCAGGCCCGCGCGCGCCAGCCGCATCGCCGCGCGGTGCCCGGCCACGCTGAGGTCGGCCGCCACCTGCATCAGCGCGACCTCGTCGCGCGACTTGAACAGGCGTTGCTCGTGCAACAGGTGGCCCAGCTCCAGGAATTCGTGCGGCGGCTGCGCGCCATGCCGCACCTGCTCGCGCACGCGCTTGACCCAGCCGATCAGCTTCAGATCGAAATCGATGTCGCGGCCGAAGTGGTAGTACACCCGCGAACGGCCTTCCAGCAGCCCGGGCAGGATCTCGTCGAGATCCTCGATCGGATACGCATCGTCCATGCCGTAGCGTTCGACCGCGCCCTCCTGGCCGGCGCGCGGGCCGTCCCAGGCCTCGCGCTCGGGATCGCGCTCGCGGCAGAACAGCAGCGCCTCGCCGTGCTTGCGGCCCGGCACCAGCACCAGCACCGCCTCCGGCTCGGGGAAACCGCACAGGTACCAGAAGTCCGAATCCTGCCGGTACGGATAATGGGTGTCGTGGCTGCGCACCCGCTCCGGCGCGCTGGGCAGCACCAGGATGGCGTGCTCGCCGGCCATGTCCATCAAGCGCCTGCGCCGGCGCGCGTACTCGGCCGCGCCGATCCCGGTCAGCCGTTTCATCAGTTCAGGCGTTGCCGGTGGCGCGGGCCGAGCACGCAATCGCTGTGCAGCAGCAGCACCGCCACGCGCACGAATTCCTCGATCTCGGCCAGCGCATCCTCGTCCTCGTCGGCGCTGTCGAAATCCTCGGCGCTGGCCTGCGCCAGCCTCGCCAGGTCCTGCAGCGCCTCGGCGCCCTCCTCGGACAACGGCGGCGTGGCGCCGGCGGCCAGGCCGAAGCCGCCGAGAAAGCCGCGGCACCACTCGAACAGGCCATCGGCCCGCTCGGACAGCGCCGCGCCGGCATCGGCCAGCACCAGGTCGAAGGCGAAATCGCGGTCCTCCAGCTGCGCGGCGGTGGCCTCGCGCAGGCGATCCAGCGCATCGCCCTGGCGCGGCGCGGCGATACCGGCGTCGGCCAGCACCGCCGCCGGCCAGGCCGCCAGGGCGGCGCCGCCGCCGGCCAGCCAGCCGCACAGGGCGCCGTGGAGTTCGGCCGCCGACGCGGCCAGGCCCAGTTGCTGGCTGGCGCGGTTGATGTCGTCGGCGGTGGGAAGTTCGGTCATGGACGCAAGGCCTGTTGGGCGCCGGCCGCCGGTTCGGGGGCGCGACACTGGAGCGGGACTGCGCAGTGTAGCAATCCGCCCGCGTCACGCTGCTTGTGGAGGCTTCCGACCGGCGCCTACACTCCACCACCCTTTCTCGTTCGAAGCCCCTTCCGTCATGTCGATCGAGCACGTCGCTGCGGCCATCACGCGGTATGCCGGCAGCGACTGGTGGCGGGGCTGGACGGCCGCCGCCGCGGTCCTGGCCATGGCCACGCTGGTGGTGGCGCTGCAGGCATGGCGGTGGCGGCGGCGCATGCGCCAGCAGTTGCAGCGCCAGCAGCAACTCCAGCAGCGCGACCATCATTTGAAACTGGCGCTGTGGGCCTCCGGCGAGCACTTCTGGGATTACGACCTGCAGCAACGCAGGCTGCGCCGGATGCGCGTCGACGACGCCGCGCCGCAAGCGCAGGAGATCGCGATGGTGATCCGCGAGGACGAGCCGCTGCGCATCCACCCCGACGACGTGCCGCAGGCCGAGCGCACGCTGCGCGAGCACCTGCAAGGGCTGACCCCGGTCTACGTGGACGAGTACCGGGTGGACCTGGCGGGCGACGGCGTGTGGCTGTGGGCGCGGGTGCGCGGCCGCGTGGTCGAATACGGCGCCGACGGCAGGCCGCGCCGGCTCGCCGGCACCGCGCGCGACATCAGCTCGCACCGCCAGGCCGACCTGGAGCGGCGCATCGCCGGCGAAGTGCTGCGCAGCATGAGCGAGGCGGTCGCGGTGCTGGACGAGGAAGGCCGCTTCATTTCGGTCAACCCGGCCTTCACCCGCATCACCGGCTACAGCGAGCGCGAAGTGCTGGGCCAGCCGATGACCCTGCTCGACCATGCGCCGGACGCCTCCGCCCCGTCCGCGTTCGAGCACGGCCGGCACTGGCGCGGCGAAGCCTGGAAGCGGCGCAAGGACGGCCAGGAGATCCTGTGCCTGGTGCGCCGCAATACCCTGGTCGACGCCGACGGCCGCCACAGCTTCTACGTGGTGGTGCTGGAAGACATCACCGACCAGAAGCGCGCCGAGCAGGAACTGCGCTACCTGGCCAACTACGACACGCTGACCAGCCTGCCCAACCGCGCGCTGCTGTCCGAGCGGCTGGCGCGGGCGATCGTGCGGGCGCGGCGCCAGGGCAGCTCGGTGGCGGTGCTGTTCCTGGACCTGGACCGGTTCAAGGACATCAACGATTCGCTCGGCCACGCCACCGGCGACCGCGTGCTGCGCGCGGTCGCCGAACGCCTGCAGCAGGCGGTGGGCCCGCAGCACACGGTCGCGCGCCTGGCCGGCGACGAATTCACCGTGGTGGTGGAGGACGTCGCCGATCAGGCCGAGGCCGAGGCGGTCGCCGCGCGCGTGCTGACCGCCTTCGACGCGCCGCTGCGGCTGGACGACCGCCGCGAAGTGGCGATCTCCCCGTCCATCGGCATCTCGCTGTTTCCGCAGCACGCGTTGCTGCCCAGCGAACTGCTCAAGCACGCCGACACCGCGATGTACCAGGCCAAGGCCGCCGGCCGCCGCAACATCCAGGTGTATTCGGCGCGGATGGACGAAGCCACCCGCCACCGCGCCACGCTGGCCAGCACCCTGCGCAAGATCCCGCTCGACCAGGAACTCAAGCTGGTCTACCAGCCGCGCTATTCGCTGCATACGCAACGCGTGGTCGGCGTGGAGGCGCTGCTGCGCTGGCACAGCGCCGATTTCGGCCCGGTCTCGCCGAGCCAGTTCATTCCCCTGGCCGAGGAGAGCGGGCTGATCCTGGAGATCGGCGAATGGGTGCTGCGCCAGGCCTGCTCCACCCTGCGCGACTGGCGCGCGCTGGGCCTGACCGACCTGTGCATGTCGGTCAACGTGTCGGCGATCCAGCTCGAGCGCGGCGACCTGCCGGCGCTGATGCAGCGGATCCTGGCCGAGACCGGGGTCCCGGCCGGCAACGTCGAGCTGGAGCTGACCGAGAGCGTGGTGATGTCGCAGGTCGGCAAGAACGCGGCCACCCTGCACGCCTGCCGCGCGCTGGGCCTGGCGCTGGCGATCGACGACTTCGGCACCGGCTATTCGTCGCTGGCCTACCTGAAGCGCTTGCCGATCAACACCTTGAAGATCGACCAGGAATTCATCGGCGACCTGACCCGCGACCCGGACGACGAGGCGATCACCAGCACCATCATCGCGATGGGCCACTCGCTGGCGCTGAAAGTGGTCGCCGAGGGCGTGGAACAGCCTGGCCAACTGGCGTTCCTGCGCGAACACGGCTGCGACGAGATCCAGGGCCACCTGGTGGCGCCGGCGCTGGAACCGGAAGCCTTCCTGCAACTGCTGCGGCAGCCGTTGCGGCTACCCGCCTGAGCGGCGGCCATCGCGCCGCCGCGCGGCGTCTTGACCGCCGCTCTGGCGCATGCCTATCGTGAGCGCCATGGACACCCCCGACACCCTCGCCCAGCTGCGCGCCCTCGGCGCCCGCGTGGAAACGCTGGTCGAGCGCTGCCAGCGCCTGGCCGACGAGAACCGCAGCCTGCGCCAGCAGCAGGAACAGTTGATCGGCGAGCGCTCGCAACTGCTCACCAAGAACGAGCAGGCGCGTTCGCGGGTGGAAGCGATGATCGCCCGGCTCAAATCGTTGGAGCAGCACACGTGAGCGAACCGGTCAGCGTCCGCATCCTCGATCGCGAGTACACCGTCGGCGTCGAAGCGGAGGAACGCGACAGCCTGGTCGCCGCCGCGCGCCTGCTCGACGCGAAGATGCGCGAGGTGCGCGGCAGCAACCGCATGGCCGCGGTGGACCGGGTCGCGGTGCTGGCGGCGCTGAACCTGGCGCACGAACTGCAACAACTGCGCGACGAGCAGACGCGGCGCGATACCGAGATCGCGCGCACGCTGGCCGATCTCAATCGCCGCCTGGATGGCGTGGTCGATACGACGCGTTGAGGCGCGCATCGCAATTCGATCATCAACGTGAATTGCACCGTACCGCGCGACCGACGAACGGACTAGCCAAGCGCGACGACGGCGCTATACTCCACTCGCGTTCTCTGCTGTGAACGACAGCGTGTGCAAACATTCGCCTTGTCCCTTAATGACGACCACGGGGTGGCGACGGAATCGGGTGTGCAGGTCCGCCTCGTAGCGGGAAGCCCGATGGTTCCCCAGCCATCCCACTTGAACCCCGGGTTCAAGGTCGTTTCGCACGCATCGTCACGGCGGAGAATGCAATTTTTCCAGGAAACGGCGCCGCAAGGCGCCGTTTCCTTTTGTGCGTCTTGTGCGTCCGCGATGTCGGCCACCGTGCGCGCGGCGCAGGCGCCACCCGTTCTCGCGCCGCGTGAAACCCGGGATACTGGCGCCCCCCCGCCACGGAGATCCCGCATTGTCGACGCTCGCCCACCTCATCGACCGCTTCGATCCCGCCGCGGGCTTCGACGTTCCCGCCAGTTGGCGGCAGGGCCGCACCGCCTTTGGCGGCCTGTCCGCGGCGCTGGCGCTGCAGACCGCGCTGCGCACGGCACCGTCGGCGCTGCCGCCGCTGAAGTCGGCGCACATCTGGTTCGTCGGCCCGGCCGACGCCACCCTGCGCTTCCAGGCGCAGGTGCTGCGCCAGGGCAAGTCCGCCACCTCGATCGCGGTCGATTGCCTGGCCGACGGCCAGGCCGCCTTGCGTGCGGCGCTGCTGTTCGCGCAGCCGCGGCCCAGCCGCATCGCCCACGACTTCATGCCGGCCCGGCCGACGGTGGGCGGGCCCGAGGCCGCTGCGCCGATCGCCGCCACCGAGTTCACCCCCGCGTTCTTCGCCAATTTCGAAATGCGCCTGGCCGGCGGATCGCTGCCGGTGTCCGCCGCCAGCGATCCGGAACTGCTGGTGTGGGCGCGCCATCGCGACGCCCGCGGCGTGGACCCGAGCGTGGCCCTGGCCGCGCTCGGCGACTGCCTGCCGCCCGCGGCGATGACCGCCTTCAGCGCGCCGGCGCCGGTCAGCTCGATGACCTGGACCCTGGACTTCCCCCAGCCGGCCAGCGCTGGCGACTGGTTCCTGATGCATTCGGCCAGCCGCCACGCCGAGGACGGCTACTCGTTGCAGGACATGCAGATCTGGGACGAGGCCGGGCGGCTGGTGCTGTCCGGGCGGCAGACGGTGGCGATCTACGCCTGACGCCGCGTCGCGTCGGCAGGCGCCAGTAGCCAGTGCGCGCGCCGGCACCGACAATAGCCCGCATCTCCCTATCGCCTGCCCAATGACTGCCGACGACCGCGACTCACTGCGCCAGCAACTGCGCGCGCGCCGGCGCGCGCGCTCCGCGCCCGAACGTCTGGCCGCCGCCGACGCGCTGGCGCAGCGGCTGCTGGACCTGCCGTTCGCGCCGCAGCACGGCCACGTCGCCGGCTATTGGGCGATGGACGGGGAGATCGCCCTGCACCGCTGGCAGCTGAGCCTGCCGGCCGGCGTGCAGTACTGCCTGCCGGTGCTCAGCGGCAAGACCCTGCGCTTCGCGCCGTGGCGCCCGGGGCAGCCACTGGTCGCCAACCGCTACGGCATCCCCGAGCCGGAGGTCGCCGCCGAGGCCACGCTGGCGCCGGAGCGGATGGCGCTGGTGGTGGCGCCGCTGGTCGGCTTCGACGCCGCCGGCGGCCGCCTGGGCATGGGAGGCGGCTGGTATGATCGCAGCTTCGCGTTCCGCCAGCGGCAGGCGCCGCCGCCCTGGCTGGTCGGCGCCGCGTTCGACGCGCAGCAGGTCGACGCACTGCCCGTCGCCGCCTGGGATGTGGCGCTGGACGCGGTCTGCACCGAATCCCTCACCCTCCTGACCGCGACCGACACCCCCGCATGACCGCACGCAAGCGCTACTGGCTGATGAAGTCCGAACCGGACGCGTTCTCGATCGACGACCTGCAGCGGGTCGGCACCGAACCCTGGAACGGCGTGCGCAACTACCAGGCGCGCAACTTCATGCGCGACGGCATGAAGGTCGGCGACGGCATCCTGTTCTACCACTCCAACTGCAAGGTGCCGGGCATCGTCGGCACCGCCACGGTGGCCAGCGCGGCGTACCCGGACGCCACCCAGTTCGATCCCGGCTCCGACTACCACGACCCCAAGGCGACGCGCGAACAGCCGCGCTGGTATCTGGTGGACGTGGCCTTCGAGCGCAAGCTCGCGCGCACCATCGCGCTGGACGAGATCAAGCAGCACGCCGACGCGCTCGGCGAAGGCTTCCCGCTGGTCGCGCGCGGCAACCGCCTGTCGGTGTTCCCGGTCAGCGCCGCGCAGTGGAAGCTGCTGCTGGCGCTCGAATAGCCGGGATTGGGGATTGGGGATTCGCCTCCCGCCCGCCCGTCTGCCGCTTGCCACGACTCCCCAATCCCGAATCCCCACTCCCGAGCTTTTCCCATGTCAGAAGCCAAACGCCTTGCCGCCGAGAAAGCCATCGATTACGTCCAGGACGGCATGATCGTCGGCGTCGGCACCGGCTCCACCGTCGCCTTCTTCATCGACGCGCTGGGCCGCATCGGCCACCGCATCAAGGGCGCGGTGTCCAGCTCCGAGCAGAGCACCGCGCGGCTGCGCCAGCACGGCATCGAGGTGCTGGAGCTGAACCACACCGGCAACCTGTCGCTGTACGTGGACGGCGCCGACGAGTGCGACCCGAACAAGTGCCTGATCAAGGGCGGTGGCGCCGCGCTGACCCGCGAGAAGATCATCGCCGAGGCCAGCGAGCGCTTCATCTGCATCGTCGACCCGAGCAAGCAGGTGCAGACCCTGGGCGCGTTCCCGCTGCCGATCGAGGTGATCCCGATGGCGCGCAGCCTGGTCGCGCGCGAGATCCTGGCGCGCACCGGCGGCCAGCCGGTGTGGCGCGACGGCGTGGTCACCGACAACGGCAACGTGGTGCTGGACGTGCACCACCTGTCGATCACCGACCCGGTGGCGCTGGAGCGCGAACTCAACCAGATCCCCGGCGTGGTCTGCGTCGGCCTGTTCGCGCGCCGCCCGGCCGACGTGGTCATCGTCGGCGGCGAGCCGCCGCGCGTCCTGTAGCGCGCTGCGCGCGCCGGGAGAGGGGAGTCGGGATTGGGGATTCGCAAGAGCGGGAGCCTCTCAGCCCCAGCTCCCCGCTTTTACGAATCCCCAATCCCGACTCCCCAATCCCCGCACTCTTGACTCGCCGCCCACCATGCAACAAGGTGCGCGCTGATCCCCTGCCCCGGCACCGCCATGTCCCTGTTCCGCGCCCTGTTCGTCCTCGTCCTGCTGACCCTCAGCGGCTGCGCCAGCGCCGGCGGCACCTGGGTGGAACTGGCCGGCCACCGCTACCAGGTGGAGCTGGCCAAGGACGACGCGACCCGCGCGCGCGGACTGATGTTCCGCGACCAGATGGACGCCGACCACGGCATGCTGTTCATCCACGACCGCGAGGAACCGCAGGCGTACTGGATGAAGAACACCAAGATCGCGCTGGACATCCTGTACTTCGACAGCAAGCGCAAGCTGGTGACGCAGCAGCGCGACGTGCCGCCGTGCTCGGCCGGCAACGCCTGCCCGCCGTATCCCAGCAATGCGCCGGCGCTGTACGTGCTGGAGCTCAACGCCGGCCAGGCCGCGCAGCTCAAGCTGAAGGACGGCGCCGAACTGACCTTCGGCCCAGGGATTCCAAAGGGTCGCTGAATCGCGCCGGCGTCGGAAAAATCCGACGCCGCCATCGCGCTGAACCCGACACCGCTGTCGGGAACCCCCGGACTTGATCGTGCCGCACTTTGCGGCCAGTCTTGGCGCATGGTCGCGCGAATGACATTGCCGAACTGGAACACCCTGGCCGCGCTGGACGACGACGCGCTGCCGCTGCTGGCCACGGCCCTGCTGATCGCGCGCGACGAGTATCCGGAACTGGATGCCGACCACTACGACGCGCTGGCGCAGAACCACGCCGAGCACCTGCGCCACGAGGTGGCGATGATCGAACCGTGGCCGCTGAAGATGGCCGCGATCAATCGCCATCTGTTCGAGGAACTCGGTTACACCGGCAACCACGACGAGTACTACGACCCGCGCAACAGCTACATGAACCAGGTGTTCGAGCGGCGCCTGGGCAACCCGATCTCGCTGGCGCTGGTGCAGATGGAAGTGGCGCGGCGGCTGGATATCCCGCTCGACGGCGTGTCCTTCCCCGGGCACTTCCTGGTGCGCCTGCCGGTGGACGACGGCCTGCTGGTGATGGACCCGTTCAACGGTGGCCGCCCGCTGGCGGTGGAAGAACTGCGCGAACGCGCGCGTCCGCACCTGGGCGGCGAGACCCCGGACGACCGGGCCCTGCTGCAGATCCTGGACCCGGCGCCGCACCGCGCGATCCTGACCCGGGTGCTGCGCAACCTGCACGGCGTCTATGCCGAGCGCGACGAATGGGACCGTGCCGCGCGCAGCGCCGACCGCGTGCTCAAGCTGATGCCGGACCAGCCCGAAGCGCTGCGCGACCGCGGCATGGCCTATCTGCAGATGGACTACGTACCCGGCGCGCGCCGCGACCTGGGCCGCTACCTGCAACTCAATCCGGAAGCCAGCGACGTGCTGCCGATCCGCGAACGCCTAGTGGAGCTGAGTGCACGCGGGCAGCGGATGCATTGAGGCTGGGAGTGGGGAATGGGGAATGGGGAATGGGAAGAGCGGCTGTCCCAGTACTCAGATATCGGGCAGCTGACCAGCGCTCCTGACAATCCGCCGATGGGGTTGCCTGTAGATCAGGCGATTGGCGGCAAGTGACCCGAACGTCGCGTTGCGGTAGTCCGATGGCGCTGCATCGCGACTGTGCACACTCCTCCCGTCTTGCATGGGCAACGCCACGCGTCGCTGGCAGGGAGCCGCTGTCGCCACTCCCCATTTCCTGCTCCCCATTCCCAGCGCCCAATCACTCCATCTCGACCATCTCGAAATCGTCCTTGGTCACGCCGCAATCCGGGCAGGTCCAGGTCTCGGGCACGTCTTCCCAGCGCGTGCCCGGGGCGATGCCTTCTTCCGGCAGGCCGTCGGCCTCGTTGTAGATGAACCCGCAGACGACGCACATCCAGGTGCGATAGGTGGTGGCGGTGGCGTCGCTCATTGGATAATCGCAGGTCACAGTCGGGCGGACCGGCATTGTCCCATCGCCGCCCACGCACCGGAAGGCTCCTCCATGAACGCATCCCCGGCGCCGCGCGGCGTGTACCTGATCACCCCCGACGAAGCCGATGGCGCGCGCCTGCTGGCGCGCGTGGCGCCACTGTTGGATCAGGGCGTGACCTGGCTGCAGTACCGCAACAAGCTCGCCGACCCGGCGCAACGGCACGCGCAGGCCGCGGCGCTGCAGGCGCTGTGCGTGCAGGCCGGGGTGCCGCTGATCGTCAACGACGACGTGGCGCTGGCGCAGGCGGTCGGCGCCGCCGGCGTGCACCTGGGCGAGGACGACGGCGACCTGGCCGCCGCCCGCGCCGCGCTCGGTGCGGACGCGCTGATCGGCGCCTCGTGCTACGACGACCTCGCGCTGGCCCGCGCCGCCGCCGCGGCCGGCGCCAGCTACGTCGCCTTCGGCGCGTTCTTCCCCACGCGCAGCAAGGTCACCACGCGCCGCGCCAACCCTGGCCTGCTGCGCGACGCTGCGGCCCTAGGCCTGCCGCGCGTCGCGATCGGCGGGCTGACGCCCGACAACGCCCGCCCCCTGGTCGCCGCCGGCGCCGACCTGCTGGCGGTAATCAGCGGCGTGTTCGACGCGGCCGATCCATGGGCGGCACTGGCTGGGTACCGCGGCTGTTTTGACTGAGGCTGGGTGACTGCACGGTGATCGAATGTGCTGCTGGCGGAGTGTCATTGGTGCGAGGTCTCGTGCACTGAACGCCGCGAGTCGCTTTCGTGCCGGACCCTCACCCCAACCCCTCTCCCGAGGGGAGAGGGGCTATCGCCGTTCCTTCTCCCATCGGGAGAAGGTGGCCCGAAGGGCCGGATGAGGGTACGGGCGTAGCCTCGTGCACCCCAAACTCCGCGCGTCGCTTTCACGCCGGACCCTGACCCCACAACCCCTCTCCCGAGGGGAGAGGGCTTGGCGCTCCTCAGAAGTCGTAGCTCAGCGTCACCCGCGCCGAGCGTGGTGCCTGGTAGGCCACCGCCTGGTTCCATAGCGGATTGACTTCGCCCGGGTTCAATTCGGAGAACGGATAGACATTGGTCACCGTCTGCCGGTTGGTGACGTTGAACACGTCCAGGCTCAGCGCCAGTTTGCCTTCGGCGAACGTCGGCTTGTAGGTCAGGCCCAGGTCGAGCTGCGCCACCCAGCTCAGATTGCCGTGCGATCCCGGCGGCGACGGCTCGCCGGTGCCGGTGGCCAGGTTGTAGCAGAAGTGGTACGTGCCGCCGGTGATGCTGGGATTGGCATAGCCGGCCGGGTCGCGGTCGCCGGCGTCGTAGTTGCTGCCGTAGTAGTAGCCCAGGCACGGGCGTGGCGCGCCGGAAATCAGGCTCAGGTTGCCGGAAGCGCCCCATTCCTCATTCAACTGGTAGAAGCCGTACGCCTTGAGCTGGTGGCGGCGGTCGTTGGACTGGTTGCCGTTGAAGTGCTCCATCAGCGCCGCGTGGTCCCAGCTCTGCGTGGTCGAGGTCGCCGCCTGGCCCCGGTAGCTGCCCAGCGCGCCGCCGGTGCGCCACAGGTCCGACCGCAGCTGGCCTTCGGTGGTGCCGTAGCTGTGCGACCACACGTAGCTCATCTTGGTGTACCAGCGGCCGTCGAACGGACGTTCCAGGTTGAATTCCAGCGCCGAATAGCGGCGCTTGAATTCCGGGTAGCCGCCCTGCTCGCGGGTCACGGTCAAGGCATGCACCTGGCCGTCGGTGCCGATCACCCGGTAGGTGTTGGTCTTGCCCGGGTTGACCAGCGCCGCGCTGGCGTTCTTGGTCCAGTCGATGTCCACGCCCGCCGCGGCCGCCGCGGCCACCAGGCCCGCGTTGGAGTTGTCGAGGTTGGTGTCGTCGATGCCGTCGTTGAGCCGGCGGTGGGTGCCGCGCACGCCGAACACCCAGTCGTTCGGCAACACCGTGGTGAAGCCGAGAATGACCTCGTCCTGGTTCTCGCCCTTGATGTCCTCGGCTACCGCGGTGCGCACGTCGGCGAGCCGGCCGAAACGCGAGTTGGCCGACACCGGCGGCGCCAGCTGGGTGGCCAGGATCGGCGTGCCGTCGGCATTGATGCCGCTGTAGGTGTAGTAGGTGCTGGTGGACACCGCGGGGGTGAACAGGCCGGCCGGCGACAACGGCAGGCCGAGGTAGTAGCGGCCGATGTTGCCGTACACCTTCAGGCTGGAATCGCCGTGGACGTCCCAGCTGAAGCCCAGCCGCGGCGCCCACTGGTTCTTCAGCTCGATGTAGGCCTGGCCGAACGGGGTGTAGTTGGTGAAGCTGTCGTTGCGCACGCCGAGCGAAAGCAGCAGTTTCTCGGTCGCCTGCCAATGGTCTTCGACGTAGTACGCGGTCTGCTTGGCGTCGTAGGAATACAGATTGGTGTCGATGTCCTGGGTGACGTAGTAGCCGGTGCTGCCGTAGGTGGGATCGGCCAGCCCCGGGCTGGGCACGCCGACGCTGCCGTCCTCGGCCACCGAGCCGCTGACCTGGCCGCCGCTGTTCAGGCCGTACGGATCCGGGGTGTAGCCGTAGGTCCAGGCATAGCCGGGGCCGGACTTGTACGAGCCGATCTTGATCGCCTCGCTCTTCTGGTTGTCGATGCCGACATCGATGCTGTGGTCGCCGAGCCGCCAGTTGAGATTCAGGCGCAGGTTGTCCTTCTTGTACTCGCGGTCCGGATCGGTGATCGAGACCACCGTCTGCGCGTTGCCGATCGTGGTGCCGCCGGTATAGGCCGGATTCTGGTTGGCGATGCTGTTGAGGAACGGGCCGTTGCCGGCGTCGTAGCCGATCGCGGTAAGCCTGTCGGGCAGGCGCTCCTTGCCGTACAGCGCGGTCAAGGTGAGGTTGTCGCCGAAATAGCCGGTGTACTTGCCCAGGAACAGGGTCGGACCGAACTCGTTCTTGCCTTCGCGGCCCCTGTAGCTGCCGACCTCGCGGTCGACGTAGTCGTAGCCGTAGATGTTGCCGTTGGTGCGCGCCTTGTCCTGCGCGCCGGTGAATTCGAGCAGGTGGTTGTCGCTGATCTGCCAGTCGATCTTGGCGTAGGCGCGGGTCTGCTTGTAGTCGTAGCGGGTCCACGGCGAGCCGGAGATGCCGCCGGAGGTGACGCGCGCGTCGGCGACGCGGGTGCCGCTGGAATCGACCTGTTCCAGGGCCAGGAAGAAGAACAGCCGGTCCTGCACCAGCGGGCCGCCGACATAGGCGCTGTAGGTGGTCTGGTCGGCGCTGGTCTTGCTCAGCGGCATGTAGTTGCCGGCGGTGTACTTGGGGTTGCTCGGATCCCAGTACACGCTGTCCTTGCGGAAATACAGGTCGCTCTGCCGGGCGCTGAGGCTGTCCGGCTGCCAGATCACCGCCGCGCCGAAGTGCCACGCGTTGCTGCCGCGCTTGCCGACCTGGCTGATCACGCCGCCGTTGGAACGGCCGTATTGCGCGCCGTAGCCGCCGGTGAAGATTTCCTGCTGGTCGATCGCGCCGTACGGCAGGGTCAGCCCGCCCAGGCTGCTGGCCGGGTCGGTGGTGTTGAAGCCGTTGAGGTAATAGGCGTTCTCGCTCGCCGCCGAGCCGCCGAAGCTGGCCAGCGAACCGCCGAGCGGGCCGTTGTCGTAGCCGCCGCTGTTGGCGACAACGCCCGGCGCCAGCAAGGCGATGGCCTCGGCGCTGCGGCCCAGCGGCAGCACCGCCAGTTGCTCGGCGGTGATCACGGTGCGGCTGTCGACGCTGGCCACGTCGATCCTGGCCACGTTGCCGGCTACCACGTTCACCGCATCCAGCGTCTGCGCCGGGCCGCCGAAGGCGACTTCGGTGCCGGCGCCGACCACCAGGCTGACGTTCTCGCGCGTCTCCACCACCTGGCCGTCGCGCTTGAGCGTGACCGTGTAGGTGCCCAGCGGCAGGTTGCCCTGCGCGTAGCGGCCGCGTTCGTCCACCTTGACCTCGCGGCTGAAGCCGCTGGTGTTGGTGATCAGCACGCTGCTCTCGCCGGCGCCGGGCGGCACGCTGCCGACGATGCTGCCGGTGGTGGACTGCGCATAGCCATTGCCGGCGGCAAGCGCCAACGCGAGCGCCAAGGCGCTCTTGCGGATCGTACGGTGCATGCTCTCTCCCCGAAAATGAAATCGTCGGCAACCCGACGAAAAATGCAGGCGCGGCGCCAATGGCCGATGGCGCGCCCCGCGAACCCTGTGCCACTTCCGCCCACCGCACGGCCGCTCGCCGTCGGCGATCGGGCCGTGCGCCCCTGGACGTTCCGATACTAGGCAGCCGATCCCACGGCGGCGCCGACCCCGGCGGGTAGGTGCGCAGCGAGCGGGTAGGTCCGCGGCCGAATCGCGGCGACATGGCACGTGCAGGCGCCAGCCGCGACAATAGGCGGCATCGCTCCGCGCCCGGCCCACCGGCCCGGCCAGCCTCGCCAAGGACTCCCGCCCATGCACCATGCCCGCTCCCACGCCCTCTTCGCCCAGGCGCAATCGCTGATCCCCGGCGGCGTCAACTCGCCGGTCCGCGCCTTCAAGTCGGTGGGCGGCGAGCCGTTCTTCGTGCAGCGCGCCGATGGCCCGTATCTCTACGACGTGGACGGCAACCGCTACATCGACTACGTCGGCTCGTGGGGTCCGATGATCGCCGGGCACAACCACCCGGCGGTGCGCGAGGCGGTGCAGCGCGCGATCGGCGACGGCCTGTCGTTCGGCACGCCGTGCCCGGCCGAGGTGACGATGGCCGACACCATCACCCGCCTGGTGCCCTCGTGCGAGATGGTGCGCATGGTCAACTCCGGGACCGAAGCCACCCTGTCGGCGGTGCGCCTGGCGCGCGGCGCCACCGGGCGCAGCCGCATCGTCAAGTTCGAAGGCTGCTACCACGGCCACGGCGACTCGTTCCTGGTCAAGGCCGGCAGCGGCATGCTGACCCTGGGCGTGCCGACCTCGCCGGGCGTGCCGGCCGGCCTGAGCGAACTCACCGCCACGCTCAGCTACAACGACTTCGACGGCGCCACCGCGCTGTTCGACGAGATCGGTAGCGAGATCGCCGCGGTCATCATCGAACCGGTGGTCGGCAACGCCAACTGTATCCCGCCGCGCGAAGGCTATCTGCAGCACCTGCGCGCGCTGTGCACGCGGCACGGCGCGCTGCTGATCTTCGACGAGGTGATGACCGGCTTCCGCGTCGCGCTGGGCGGCGCGCAGGCGCACTACGGCGTGGTGCCGGACCTGACCACCTTCGGCAAGATCATCGGCGGCGGCATGCCGGTCGGCGCCTACGGCGGCCGCGCCGAGCTGATGCGGCAGATCGCCCCGTCCGGACCGATCTACCAGGCCGGCACGCTCAGCGGCAATCCGGTGGCGATGGCCGCCGGCCTGGCGATGCTGGAACTGGTGCAGGCCCCGGGCTTCCACCAGCGCCTGGACGCGGCCACCGCCGCGCTGTGCGCCGGGCTGGAGCAGGCCGCGGCCGACGCCGGCGTGGCGGTGACCACCAACCAGGTGGGCGCGATGTTCGGGCTGTTCTTCACCACCGAGAAGGTCGAAACCTACGCCCAGGCCACGGCCTGCGACATCGCCGCGTTCAACCGTTTCTTCCACGCGATGCTGGAGCGCGGCGTGTTCCTGGCGCCGTCGGCCTACGAGGCCGGCTTCCTGTCCAGCGCGCACGACGAGGGCGTGCTGCAGGCCACCCTGGCCGCGGCGCGCGGGGCCTTCGGCGTGGTCGCCGCCGGCTGAACGCAAACCGAGCCCCCGGTCGCGACTTTGCTTTTGTCGCGGCCGTGTCATAAGTTCAACGTTCACGGCCAGCGGACGGCATCAGGGCGGGGGCCCGTGGAATCGGCGCCGTAACCGCGTTCTCCGCGATCCGCGCGGCGAGCCGGCACGCGTCCGACTCCGTACCGTCACCCGAAGCGCCAGAGGGCGCGAGGGCGACCGCTGCACATCATTCATGGCGACATGCTCAAGCCTGTCACGCTGTTGAATCCGCGTTTCCTTCCGGGCGTGCACGACAGTGCCGCCCTGCCCGACTGGGCGCTGGCCGACAAACTGGCGCCGCCGCGCTCGCGCGTGGCCACGGTCGCGCGGGAGGCCTTGCTGCAGCACCTGGACCGTGCCGCCGAACTGCCGCTGACCCTGTTGCTGGCGCCGCCCGGCTTCGGCAAGACCACCTTGCTCGGGCAATGGCACCAGCGCCTGCGCGAGCGCGGCGAGGCCGCGGTGGCGTGGCTGTCGCTGGACGAGGACGACGCCGATCCGGGGCGCTTCCTCGCCTACCTGGCGCTGGCCGCGCGCGGCGCCGGGATCGACCTCGGCGCCCCCTTGCAGGCCGCGCTGCAGCAGCAGGGCCAGGACCTGGAGGTGGCGTCCACCCTGCCGGCGCTGATCCGCGCGATCCGCGCCGCGCCGCGGCGCCTGCTGGTGATCCTCGACGACTACGACCGCGGCCACGCCAGCGCGCTCGACGAGGTGGCGACGCGGCTGGTCGAACACGCCGGCGGCCAATTGCACCTGCTGCTGGCCACCCGGCGCGCGCCCGCGCTGCCGTTGGCGCGCTGGGCCCTGCAAGGCCAGCTGGAACGCATCGGCGCCCGCGAACTCGCGCTCGACGACGCCGAGACGCTGGCGCTGCTGGGCCCGCAGGTGCCGATGGCGATGGCGCAACAGCTGCGCCGGCAGACCGAGGGCTGGGCCGTGGCGCTGCAACTGGCCGGACTGTGGCTGGGCGGCGACGAACGCCGCCGCGACGACCTGGGCCGGTTCTCCGGGCGCACCGCCGAGTTGGCGGCGTATCTGGCCGAGCAGGTGCTCAACGACCTGGATCCGGCCTTGCGCGCCTTGCTGCTGCAACTCTCGCCGCTGGAACGGTTCAACGCCGCGCTCGCCGATGCGGTGCGCCAGCGCGACGACAGCGGCCGCCTGCTGCAGCGGCTGGCGCATTTCCAAGGCCTGCTGGTGGCGCTGGACGGCGAGCACGAATGGTTCCGCTTCCATCCGTTGTTCGCCGATTACCTGTCCCAGCAACTGGAGCGCGACACACCCGGGCTGGCGCCGCAGCTGCACCGCCGCGCCGCGCACTGGTTCGACGCGCATGGACAGTTGCCCGAAGCGGTGCGGCATGCGGTGCGCGGCGGCGCCATCGACAGCGCCGCCGACTGCATCGCCCGCGCCGGCACCTGGCAGTTGCTGCTGCGCCACGGCACCGCGCCGATCCGTGCGCTGCTGCGCCGCTTCCCGCGCAGCAGCATCGGCGAACGGCCGGCGCTGAATCTGACCCAGGCCTACCTGCACATGAAGCTGGGCGAGTTCGCGCACGCGCAGACCCTGCTGGAACGCTTCCGCGACTTCCCCGAACCCGTGCGCGCGCCGTTCGAGCGCGACTACACGGTGGTGGTGGCGTTGCTGCGCGACCTGCTCGACCAGGTCTGCGCCAACCCGCGCGGACTGGCGCAGATCGCCGCGCAGGCGGCGGCGCTGGACGAGGACGACAGCCTGGGCCGCGGCACGCTGTGGTGCATCTGCGCCACCACCGCCCTGGGCCGCGCCGATTTCGCCGGCGCCGAGCGCTATGCGCAACTGGCCGGCGGCGCGATGCAGGCCAGCGGCAGCGAGGTCGGCACCAGTTATGCGCTGATCCACCTGGCGCAGAGCCACTACTACCGCGGCCGGCTGGAGCGCGCCGAAGCCACCTGCCGGCAGGCGCTGGCCATCGCCCAGCGCCAGCAGCAGCTCGATCCCACCCTGCAGGCGGTGGGCCAGTGCCTGCTGGCGCAGCTGCAATGCGAGCACGGCCGCTACGACGCCGCCGCCGACTGCCTGCAACCGGCGCTGGCGTTCCTGGAACAGCACGACGGCTGGCTGGACATCTATGCCGCCGGCTACGAAACCGCGCTGGTGCTGGCGCGCCAGCACGATCGCAGCGGCCGCGCCGCGCTGGACCTGCTCGACCATATCGACCGCATCGCGCACGCGCGGCACCTGGGCCGGCTCGCCGACCTGGCGCTGGCCTGGCGGCTGCACGTGCTGCTCGACCAGCCGCCGTCGGCTGCGATCGACGTGCTGGTCGCACGCGCCGGCGGCGAGGCCCGGTTCGCGCATGCGCTGGGCCAGCCGCAGGACTGGCGCTTCCTGGCCGCGCTCGGCTTCGCCCTGGCCCGCTGGCATCGGCTGGGCGGGCGCACCCGCGCCGCGCTGGCGGTGCTGCAAAGCGTGGAGGCGGCCTGCCTGGCCGCCGACAACCAGGTGCATCTGGCGCGGGTGCGCGCGCGTATCGCGCTGGTGCTGCACGACCGCGGCGAATCCGCCGCCGCCCTGCCCTACCTGCGGCACGCGCTGCAGCACGTGGCCGGCACCCAGGCCTGGCAATGCGTGCTGGAACTGGGCGTGCCGGGCAAGGCCTTGCTGCGCATGGCGCGCCAGCAGGATCCGCAGGCCGCGCCGAACACCACGCTGGCGATGACCATCCAGGCCCTGTTGGACAAGCTGCGCCACGACCAGGACAGCGGCGCCGACCTGTTCAGCGAGCGCGAACTGGAAGTGCTCGCGCTGCTGGCACAGGGTGCCGCCAACAAGCAGATCGCGCGGCGCCTGGCACTGTCGGAGAACACGGTCAAGTTCCACCTGAAGAACCTGTACCGCAAACTGGAAGCCGGCACCCGCGAAGCCGCGCTGGCCAGCGCGCTGCAGCGCGGGCTGCTGCGGCGCGGCGCGGCGCCGGACTGCGCACAGGACTGAGCATGATCTCGCAATCGCGAGCGTCGTCGCGGTCCTGTAGGAGCGGCTTCAGCCGCGACCGGACCTTGTCGGGAAAGCCCGGTCGCGGCTGAAGCCGCTCCTACAGTGAGTGGACGCTGACGCAGGCCTAGCCTGCGGCGCCATCGTGTTCGAAAGGCGCGCGGATCGCTGGCCGCAACCTACGGCGCGGCACCGCTCAGCCGAACACGAACTTGCCCTTCATCATCGCCCAGTGCCCCGGGAACGAGCAGAAGAACGTGTAGTCGCCGCCCTTGCTCAACTTGGCGGTGGAGAACTTCACCGTGTCCGATTGCCCGGCGCCGATCACCTTGGTGTGGGCGATGATCCGCGCGTCGTTCTTCGGCAGGTAATTGTCGGCCAGGCTGGAACTGGTGCCGGCGTTGGCCACCGCCTGGAAGTCCGCGCTCTTGGTCAGCACCCAGTTGTGGCCCATCACCGCGGCGGCGAGCGTGCCGCTGTGCTTGAGCGTCAGCGCCACCTCGGTGCAGTCGGCGGCGACCTTGATCTGCTGCTGGTCGAAGGACATCTGGTCGGTACCGGTGATGGTCACCGCGCAGGTCTTGGCCCAGGCGGCCGGCGCGAACGCGAGCGCGGCGAGGACCAGCAGAGGGGACAACGACTTCGCTTTCAAGACGGACTCCTTGGCAATGGGGACGGCACAACGATGCGAAGGCAGCATGCGCTGCGCGGCGGCATCGCCACGACTGTCGGCCTTTGCGCGAATGTTTGTCAACGACAGGCGCTCGTGCACCGCAGCATCCGGTACGCACGACGCCTAGGCGTTGCGGAAGAAGCCGTGCAACGGATCGTGCAGCGCCATCCTCGGCGGCGGCACCGGCAACGGCCCGCGCTTGCCGGCCGCGACCTGCGCGAACGCGCGCTTGAACCGCGCCATCTCCGGCGCGGTGCCGATGGTGATGCGCGAACGGGTCGGCCACAGCGCCCAGCTGCGGCCGACGAACACGCCATAGGTCGCCATCGCGTCCATGAACTCCTGCGCCGGGCGCTGCACGTCGACCATGAAGCAATTGCTTTCCGACGCCGTGCACGCATAACCCTGCGCGTCGAGCCAGCGCACCACGTCGTTGCGAATGGCGCTGTTGAGCGCGCGCCGCTGCGGCACCAGCGCCGGATCGCGCAGGCTGGCCAGGCCGGCGGCGACCGCGGTCACCGGCAGGCTGTTGACGCTGTAGAACTTCAGCTTGGCCAGCAACTCCGGCCGCGCCACCGCATAGCCCAGGCGGATGCCGGCCATGCCGTAGAGCTTGGAGAAGGTGCGCAGCACGATCACGTCGTCGCCGGCGGCGACGCGATCGACCATGCTGCTGGCGCTGTCGGAAAAATGCAGGTACGCCTCGTCGACCACCAGCACGCTGCCCTTGGGTTTGTGCGCCAGCGCGTAGTCCAGGTCCTTGCGCGGCGTCACCGAGCCGGTGGGATTGTTCGGGTTGCAGATGTAGAGCACGCCGGCGTTGGCGTCGGCGGCGCACATCGCCTGCACGTCGTGCGCGTCGTCCTGGCGCAGCGGCACCTTGATCACCTTGGCGCCGTTGCGCGCGGCCGCGCGCCAGCCGGACTCGAAGGTGGGATCGGCGGTGACCAGCGACGCGCCGGGCGAGGTGAAGGCCAGCATGGTGTAGTCCAGCGGCTCGGTGGATCCGGCGTAGGCCATGAGGTGATCGATCCCCACGCCCAACTGGTCGGCAAGGGTCTGCAGCAGCTCGATCTGCAGCTCGCCCAGGTAACGGCCGCCGCTGGACGCGATCGCCGCGATCGCGCGCTGCGCGGCCGGCGACGGGCCGCCGGGATATTCGTTGGCGTTGATCAGCACCGGCGCCAACTCGGCATCGGTCGCCTGCGACGCGCCGGACGCGGCCTGCGCCAGCCACGGCGCGCCGAAGCCGGCCGCGGCGAGCAGCGACGCGTCCTTGAGGAAAATGCGGCGCGAACGCGACGGCTGCAGCATGGCGGACTCCTTGGAAGACAAGGCAAGGAACTTACGGACGCACCGCGACTACTTCGATCTCGATGCGGTACAGCGGATTGCCCAGCGCGGCGATCTGGAACGCCGAGCGCGACGGCAGGTTGGGCTGCGCGGGCGTGCCGAAGAACTGCCGGTAGCCCTCCATGAACCCGGCGAAATCCATCTTTCCGCCCAGCGCCGGATCGCCGACCAGGAACGCCTGCATCTTGACCACGTCGCGCATGCCCAGGCCCATGCCTTTTAGCTGCGCCTCGATCTGCGACAGCACGCTGATCGTCTGTGCCTTGGTGTCGCCGTAGGCGGCAGGCGAATCCTTGGGCGCGCCGGCATCGATCGGCCGCGGCACCGCGCCGCTGAGATAGACCGTGGTCTTGCCGGCCGGGATCTCCACCGCCGCGGAAATCGGAAAATCGCTGTTGGGAATCTTGTGGCGCACGATCTCGGCGGCGCCGGCCACGGCGGGCAGCCACAGCGCGGCGCACAGGCCGGCACGGAGCGAACGGGAAACGGACGAACGGCGCATGCGGAACTCCTGGCGATCGGAAAAGGGAAGGAAACGGTCGCGGCTCAGTGCCGCAGCGCGCGCACCTCGTCGGCGCTGAGCCTGCCGGGATAATCGTTGCCGAACTGGCTGCGCACGTAGTGCACCACCTCGGCGACCTGCTGGTCGTTGAGCATGCCGGCGAAGCCGGGCATGCCGCCGCGGCCGTCGAGCACCATCATCGCCACGTACGGCGCCGCGGCCACCTTGGGGTTGCCGGCCAGCGCCGGATACTCGCCGCCGCCGCGCGCGCCCTGCCCGCCGGGCATGTGGCAGCTCTGGCAGATCGCCGCGTACACGGTGGCGCCGGAGGCGGTGGCGAAGCTGGCCTGCGGATACAGCGGGGTGGCATCGGAACTCTGCGCCGCGGCCGGACCGATCGCCGGTGGCAGCATCGGCGCGAGCACGCCGGCGGCGACCGCCGCAGCGAGCATCCAGTGACGCTGAAGTTTCATGCGCGGGCTCCATTGACGACACGGCGATGCAGGCGCTCGATCGCATCCAGCGCCGAGGTGATGGCCCCTTCCTGCCAGGCCGGAATGTACGAGGCATGTTCGCCGGCGAGCGCGATGCGGCCATCGATCTGGCACAGGTTCTCGTAGTGCTCGGCGCGCGCGGCGTCGCTCCACATGCCGAAGCAGCCATGGGTGAACGGCACCCGGTGCCAGCCCACGGCGATGCCGTTGTCGAATTCGCGCGGATACTGCGGATGCAGCTGCGCGCCGTACTCCACCGCCTTGGCCACGCGTTGTTGCGGCGTCATCGAAGTGAATTCGAACGCCTCCAGTCCCCACACGTAGGCACCGAGCAGCACCCCCTTGCCCGCGCTCTGGAAGCCCGTGCTCGGATAGCTGATCAGGGTGATCGGCAGGTCAGTGTAGCTGATGCCGCCATAGATCGCCTCGTCCTCTTCCCAGAAGCGGCGCTTGAACTGCAGCCCCACCTTCACCGAGGCCGCGTACGGCACCTGGCCGATCGCCGCGGCCATCTTCTGGCCCACCGCCAGCGGAATGCGGCTGAGGATCGACAGCGGGATCGTGCACACGCACCAGTCGGCTTTCGCCAGCCGTTCGCCGCCGCTGCCGTCCTGGTAGGCGACGCTGACCCCGTGCGCGTCCTGGTCGATGCGGGTGACCCGGGCGTTGTAGCGGATCGCGTCGCCGAGCTCGCGCGCGAACGCCTTGCCGATCTGGTCCATGCCGCCAACCGGCTGGAACATCGCGGTCTGCATCTCGTAGTTGTTGCCGGCCGCCAACGTGGCCCACAGCCGCGAGCGCAGGATGTCCTGGGTGCTGAACGGCTCGGAGAATTGCGGCTTGCCGGACAGGCCGCCGCCAGGATATTTGGCGAAGCCGCGACGCTCGCTGCTCTCGCGGCCTTTGACGTAGCCGAAGTCCTTGTCCAGCGCACCCCAGTTGCGCAGCGACTCGAGCAGGATCTCCTGGTCCTCGCGCTGCACCTGCGCATCCAGCGCGCCCTGCCGGGTGCTCTTGGCCAGCAGTTCGGCCACGTGCCCCTTGTAGTCGGCGTCGATGTCGCGGAAGCGCTGCGGCTTGCCACCGAATCCTTCGCGGCTGTGCAGCAGCGCGTTGAAGTTGACCTGGACGAACGGCTCCAGCGCCACCCCGAACTGCTTGCAGTAGGACAGCACCGCCTTGTGGTGGTGCGGGATGCGCCATGGGCCGGGATTGAGATACATGCCCTCGTCGAACCGGCACTGCTGCTCGAAGCCACCGAGTTCGGTGTAGCGGTCGCCGCCACGCAGCGTCCAGTTGCGCCCGCCGGGACGCGCGTTGTACTCGAGCACCTGCACGCGATAGCCGGCCTTGCGCAGTTCGTAGGCCGCGGTCAGCCCGGCTAGGCCGGCACCGAGCACCAGCACCGAGGCGCCCTTGGCGTCGCCATCCAAGCGCGGCACGCCGTTGAAACGGGATTCGGCCGCCATGCCCAGGCTGTGCATCGCCTGGTACATCATCGCGCCGCCGCCGGCCAGGCCGATCCTGGCCAGCAATTGGCGGCGGGTCATGGCTCCCCTGTTTGTTGCCTGCATCGTCGACATCGCCTCACGGATTGCGGATCGACCATAGCCGCCGCGGCGGCGGCGCGGCCTGCGTGCGGCGGGTAGGTCGCGATGGGGCGGGTAGGTCGCGATGGGGCGGGTAGGGCCGCGGATGGGGTGGCGTTGCGCGAGTGGGGCTTTGCTGGTTGACATACCCTCACCCCAACCCCTCTCCCGGCGGCCTGATTAGCGCTGTGTCTCAGCTGGCGTACGCAGTTGCTGCTCTGTGAGCCTCCCGGTGCCGGCCAATGCACTGGCCAGGCGAGGCACCATGGCGGCCAGGTTGAAGCGGCGGTTGAAC
>Ga0105251_10000358_pt1 | contig 44947 bp, 33 predicted proteins | sample KBSS64metaG_FD_80424 | JGI IMG/M metagenome (GOLD analysis project Ga0105251, IMG submission 80424) | Switchgrass rhizosphere microbial communities from Kellogg Biological Station, Michigan, USA - KBS S6-4 metaG | ecosystem: Host-associated > Plants > Roots > Rhizosphere > Soil | place...
AGGTTGCGGGCATCGTCAACACCAAACAGACCTCGCAAAATGAAATTTTACGTCTCGCATCCCTGCACCTTTAAGGATCAGAATTATGAACGCGCTGAATAAAAAAACTTTGTTCACCTATTTCAAGGAAGGTGGCATTTACGTAGTGTTGCTGGTGCTGCTGGCAATTATTATTATCCAGGACCCGACCTTCCTCAGTCTAATGAACCTGAGCAATATCCTGACCCAGTCTTCGGTGCGCATCATTATTGCACTGGGCGTGGCGGGGCTGATTGTTACCCAGGGGACTGACCTGTCCGCCGGGCGCCAGGTTGGCCTGGCGGCGGTGATCGCGGCGACGTTGTTGCAGTCGATGGATAACGTGAACAAGGTATTCCCGCATATGGAAACCTGGTCGATCCCGCTGGTGATCCTGCTGGTGTGCGCCGTGGGTGCGGTGATCGGTCTGGTGAACGGTTTGATCATCGCTTACCTCAATGTGACGCCGTTTATTACCACGCTGGGCACCATGATCATCGTTTACGGCATCAACTCGCTGTATTACGACTCCGTTGGCGCCTCGCCAGTGGCGGGGTTTGATCCCAAGTTTTCCACCTTTGCCCAGGGGTTCCTGCGTTTTGGCGACTTTAAGCTGTCGTACATCACCTTCTACGCCATCATTGCGATTATTTTTGTCTGGATCCTGTGGAATAAAACCCGCTTCGGCAAAAATATTTTCGCCATCGGCGGCAACCCTGAGGCAGCCAAGGTTTCCGGCGTGAACGTGCCGCTGAACCTGATCATGATTTATGCGCTGTCCGGGGTGTTCTACGCCTTCGGCGGCTTACTGGAAGCGGGCCGTATCGGCAGCGCCACCAATAACCTGGGCTTTATGTATGAACTGGACGCCATTGCGGCGTGCGTGGTGGGCGGGGTGTCCTTTGCCGGCGGCGTCGGGACGGTGCTGGGGGTCGTGACCGGGGTCATCATCTTTACGGTTATCAACTACGGCCTGACCTACATTGGCGTTAACCCTTACTGGCAGTACATCATCAAGGGCGGCATCATTATCTTCGCCGTGGCGTTGGACTCCTTAAAATACGCCAAGAAAAAATAGTTGTGTCTCAGCTATGAAAACGGCCAGCAAATGCTGGCCGTTGCTGTTTCCAGGGCGGCATAAAGCTTATTTGGCCTTTTGTTTTTCCGCAGCCAGCTTGTGTTCCAGCTCAACCAATTGCTCTGGCGAAACTGCCGGGTAGCCTTGGGCATCTTCCGGTACGGTATGCATGGCGGAAATGGGGATCAGTGGCCCGAGGAAGCGCGGCTCGCGTTTTAGTATGTACAAATCGGTCAGCGCACCAAGGCGAGCGAAGATCTCGCGTGCCCGTACCGTCATCATGTCTTTTGGCGAAGGAACTGCGTAGCACTGAGCCTGGATCCCCATATGCAGCGCGATAAACAGCGCGCGCTCGCAATGGAAGCGCTGGGTGATAATGATAAAGTCGTTGGTGTCGAACACTTTGCGGGTGCGGACGATAGAGTCAAGAGTACGGAAACCGGCATAATCCAGCACGATATCGCTGGGCGCCACGCCGGCGGCGATCAAATCGCGGCGCATGGTCATCGGCTCGTTGTAGCTTTGCTGGGCATTGTCGCCGCTCAGCAGCAGGTATTTCACTTTGCCGCTGTTATAGGCATTAATCGCGCCCTGAATGCGGTAGCGATAATATTGGTTGATCACGCCGGTGCGGTAATATTTGGCCGTGCCCAGTACCACGCCGACCTGGCGATGAGGCAGGCCTTGCAGTTCGTCATAGACGTAAGGCGCGGTTTTCCAGCTGATCCAACGATCGAGCGCGAGAGCCGAAAGCATCAGCAGCGCAGTGATGATGAACAGGCTGATTATCAGGCGTTTCCACATGTTATTGCCTTACGCGCACAGGGGCCAAAAAAGATGGCTCAAGGCTACTTTACCTGACAGGCCGACGCAAGCTTGACGCCCTATCAAGCAAGCATTGCACCGCATTTTTAGGCGGTTTTGAGCATAAAAAAAGCCCGGCGAGCCGGGCCTGATGTTTAACTGCGCAAATCAGAATGAAGTGCGCTTATAGCTGCGGTATTGCGGGCGCCAGAAGTTGTGTTCGATGCCTTTCGACAGCGCTTCTTCTGAGGTGACCACTGCCACGCCTTGCAGCTGCGCCGCTTTACCCACTTCCATGGCAATGCACTTGGACACGCCCTGAATATCGTCGATATTCGGCAGCAGTGCGCCATGCCCGTCGGTCGCCAGCGGCGAACAGTCGGCCAGCGCACGGCTGGCGGCCATCAGCATCGCGTCGGTGACGCGGGTGGCGCCGGAGGCCAGTACGCCCAATCCAATCCCCGGGAAGATATAGGAGTTGTTGCACTGGGCAATCGGGAATACCTGATCTTTGTAGCTCACCGGCGCAAACGGGCTGCCGGTTGCTACTAATGCAGCGCCTTCGGTCCAGTTAATGATGTCTTCCGGGCGGGCTTCCACGCGGGAGGTTGGGTTGGACAGCGGCATGACGATCGGGCGCGGGCAGTGCTTGTGCATTTCGCGGATCAGTTCTTCGGTAAACAGACCTGGCTGGCCCGAAACGCCGATCAAAATGGTTGGCTTGGCATTACGCACCACGTCCAGCAGGGAAATGGCGTCGCTTTCTGTCTGCCATGCGGTCAGATTCTCGCTCTTTTGCACCAGCTTGCTCTGGAAATCGAGCAGATTTGGCAGTTTGTCGGTCAACAGGCCGAAACGGTCGACCATAAAGACGCGCGCGCGGGCTTCGTCTTCGCTCAGGCCTTCGGATTTCATCTGCGCGATAATTTGCTCGGCAATGCCGCAACCTGCAGAGCCGGCGCCCAGGAAGGTGACGGTCTGATCGCGCAGTTGGCTGCCGGCGGCGCGGCTGGCGGCGATCAGGCTGCCCAGCGTGACGGCTGCGGTGCCCTGAATGTCGTCGTTGAAGCAGCAGATTTCGTCACGGTAGCGGTTCAGCAGCGGGGTGGCGTTATTCTGCGCAAAATCTTCGAACTGCAGCAGCACGTTCGGCCAGCGGCGTTTGACCGCCTGGATAAACTCTTCAACAAAGGCGTGGTATTCGTCGCCTGAAATACGCGGGTGACGCCAGCCCATGTACAGCGGATCGTTCAGGCGCTGCGGGTTGTTGGTGCCGACGTCCAGCACCACCGGCAGGGTATAGGCCGGGCTGATGCCGCCGCAGGCGGTGTACAGCGACAGTTTACCGATTGGAATGCCCATGCCGCCGATACCCTGGTCGCCCAGACCGAGAATGCGCTCACCGTCGGTGACGACGATCACCTTAACGTTTTGCTTGGTGGCGTTTTGCAGCATGTCGTCAATGCGGTCGCGATTAGGGTAGGAGATAAACAGCCCACGCGCCCGGCGGTAAATATCGGAGAAGTGCTCACAGGCCTCGCCCACCGTCGGCGTGTAGATGATCGGCATCATCTCGCTCAGGTGCGCTTCCAGCAGGCGATAGAACAGGGTTTCGTTGGTGTCCTGGATATTACGCAGATAAATGTGTTTATCGCTGTCGTTTTTGAAATCCTGGTACTGGCGGTAGGCACGTTCCGCCTGCTCTTCGATGGTTTCTACCGCTTCTGGCAGCAACCCGTGCAGGTTGAAATGGCTGCGTTCATCCTCGGTGAAAGCGCTGCCTTTATTGAGCAGCGGAAATTCCAGCAGAATAGGGCCGGCATAAGGGATGTAGAGAGGGCGTTTGCTTTCGTATTCAAGTTCCATGGCTTTTGCTCTTCAACGTATCGGATAACTTTATGGGCTAGATCCTAAAAGATCGGGGAAATATGTACAGCAATTGTTATCGGATCATGAGGTAAATTGGCGTAATTATCGACGATCAAGTCCTAATTTAACTAAAGAAAGTGTTTTAAGACGTGAATGCCATTGTAATCGGCTGGCGGGGCTGGTAACAGCGGTGCCGGGCAGCACCGCCAGGGGGCAGATTTAGAAAGTGATACGACTGACATTTTGGCAACCCAGCGCGGCCAACGTGGCGCGGGTGGCATCCCATTGGGTGAGGATGGCACTGTCGGGCTCGGCCAGCACCGCTCGAACCACTTTTTGGCAGTCGCCGCCGGAGACGTTCATCAGAATCAGCGCGGCCTGCAGCGGAGGCAGGCTGGGGTTGAAGGCTGCGTTTTCCGCATAGCGACCGCTATAAATCGTCCCGTCTTCGGCTTCCAGTGCGACGCCGCTGTGGGCATTGCTGTAGGGCGCGTGACTCTGATTGGCGGCAGCCAGCGCGGCCATCTCCAGTTCGTCGGTCAGCGTCAGTTGGAAACCATGATCGACGCGGTCCATCAGCAACGTGGCGATATTCAGGTCTTTCGGGCCGAAGGCATCCGGCAGATAGTCGCCCAGGGTGGCCGGTTCGCGACCGGGCAGACGAATTTTCAGCGTGGTACCACTGTTGAGTTCGTTCATAAACTGACGGCAGTGGCCACAAGGCGTGTAGTTAACGGTGATGGAGGCTAACGCTGATTCGCCGCGTAGCCAGGCATGAGTCACGGCACACTGCTCTGCATGAATGGTTTGTTGCATCGGTGCGCCGCTGAACTCCATGTTGGCGCCAAAATACAGGTTGCCGCTCTGCCCGCGAGCAATGGCGCCAACATAAAACTGCGAAATCGGCGCTAACGAGCAGGCCGCCGCCAGCGGCAGCAGAGCGAATGCCAGAGCATCATCATCCAGCCCGCAGCGCTGCTTGATAGCATCCACTTGTTCCGCCTTGAGCATGGCCGGAAAATCAGGCGCATCAAAATAAGGCAGCAGGGCGGATTGCAATGTGGCGGGCAGTTCAGCAAAAGCGGTTTGAAAACGCGGGTGCATAGAAACTCTCTCTACAGGTTAACGGGATAACATTCTAGGCAGCCCGGCGCGAATAAAGTGTGATGTAAATCTCTTTATTGATGAAATCAATGCAATGAAAACCATAAATGCGAGATGTATCGCAAGTTTTAGGCCTTAGGCAAACAGGTGCAACAGTACCGGAAACAGAAACGGCGCCAGCAGCGAGGTGATGATGCCGCAGATCACCAGGGCCAGTGAACCAAATGCCCCTTCCTGATAGTCCATTTCCGCACAGCGTGCCGTGCCCAGCGCATGTGACGCGGTCCCCATTGCCAACCCGCGTGCCGAGCGGGTGGTGATTTTCAATACTTTGAACAGCGTATGCCCGAAAACCGCGCCGAGAATACCGACGAAAATCACGCAAACGGCGCTGATTGCCGGAATGCCGCCGAGCGACTCTGCGACCGCCATGGCGATGGGCGTGGTGACCGATTTTGGCATGATGGAAGCGGCAATTTCCGGCGTAGCCCCCATCCATAAAGCGATGGCGCCGCCGCTGATCATCGCGGTGAGGCTGCCGATAAAGCAGACGGCGATAATGGACTTCCAGCGCGCGCGGATCTGATGCAGCTGTTCATACAGCGGATAAGCCAATGCCACTACGGCCGGTTGCAGCAAGTCATTGAGGATTTTACTGCCCTGAAAATAACGCTCATAAGGAATACCGGTCAGCAACAGCAGGGGAATGATTACCGCCATCGACACCAGCAGTGGGTTCAGCAACGGCATGTTCAGCCATTGCGCCAGTTTGCGCGCTGCAAAATAGATGGCCAGCGTCAGCGGTAATGACCACCAGATTTCATGGATCATTTTTCGCCCTCCGCGGCATCAGGCTTGCCGATGATGGTGCGCTCCCTGTGGAAATAATGTGAGGTGTAGCCGACCACCACCAACACCATCAGGGTGCTGACGATGCAGGACACCACCAGCGGCCCCAGATGCTCGATAATTTGGTCATAGTATTTCATCACTCCCACGCCGATAGGCACGAACAACAGCACCATATAGCGGATCAGCAGGTGGCAACCGGGTTTGACCCATTTGGCCGGCAGAATTTGGGTGGAGAGCAGGGCGAACAGCAACAGCATGCCGATAATGCTGCCCGGAATGGCGATCGGCAGCAGAGCCGCGATGGCATTGCCGGCGAACAGACAAAGGTAGATAAGGACGAATGCCCTCAGGTATTTCCAGCACAGAGTGAGTAGCTTGGCCATAACTTAATCCCGTTTAACCGATGCATTCATCATACAATTAAACTGTGATCTTCGCCACAAATCACACCATGAATTCTCTCTATGGCTACCATGCCGATGGGGCTGGTTGACAACCGCGATGAAAAGGGACGCAGGTTTATTCTGCACTGGCGAAGTTGGCATTCTGTTGTTGCCTCTGCGCCAGGCGATGCCCGAGAAAAAAGAATAGCAGGCTGAGCAGCGCAGCAGCAATCAACATCAGAAACATCATTTGCGGCGCGGCGTAGCTGAGAATAAAACCGCACAGTACCGGATTAATGGCGCCGCCCAGAGCGCTCAGGTTTTGTACGCCGTAATAGCTGCCTTTCAGATGCTGTGGCGCGATGAAGTCGATAAACATATATTCCACCGGGATCACTATGATTTCGCCCAGGGTGAATATCGCCATGGCAAGGATCCAGAGCCAGAGCGATTGCCCGGCCAGCCAAAAACCGATCAGCCCGAGAATGAAAAATAGCGTGCCCAGCGCCAGCCAGCGCAGCATATTTTCCTGACGCATGCCGCGGCTGAGCAGATACTGCAGGGCGATGACGATACAGGCATTGACGATCATCACCGCCCCAATGACCTGATAAGCGAACTCTGCATTAGAAACGGTGATCAGGTATTGCGATAAATAGCCGGAGAACTGGCCAAAAACCACCGCACCCAGCGTACTGCCAAGGGTAAAGTAAATCAGCCGGCGATCGTTACGCAGGATGGTCAGCGTCTGGCGAAAATTAAGGCGCGCGGCGGGCGTTGCATCCAGCGCGACCGGGGCCGTAGCGGACTGCCTGCGCAGGATGACGTTCAGCGTCGCCACCGTGAATAAAGCCAATCCACCGGAAAGGTAAAACGGCAACAGCGGATCCAGACCTGCCACCAGTACCCCCAACGATGATCCAACCGCCCAGCCGACGTTGACCAGCGTATAGTTTATTGAAAAGGCTTTGATGCGCTGCGCGACCGGCAGCCAGTCGGCAAAGCACGCTTTAATGGTGATGCCCAATACGGAATAGGCGGTATGTAAAATAGCCAAAACCACAACGATACCCCCCGGCCGCGGGATCCACGGGATAGCGAAAAAACTCAGGGCGAACAAAAGAATGGAAATCAGGATCAGCGTGTTTTTGTTGAATTTGTCTACCAGGTAGCCGCCATACAGGCTGGCGAAAATGCCGATCGCCAGGCTGATACCCAGAATGATGCCGACGCTTTTGGGCAGCAGATGAAAATGCCCGGTCAGATAGATAGTAATGAACGGCAGCGTTACGCCGCGGCCAATGGTCAGTACCAGCGAACTGACCAGCAAGGCGTTAATCAGCGGTGGGAATCCCTTCATATCAGACCTGTTTATGCATACAGTGATAAAACCAGTATGGATAACATAGCTCATTTTGGCCGTCTGGGAAGAGGCGATGTAAAAAAAGAGGTTACCTCGGTAACCTCCTGGAGAGGGATTACTTGCCGGTTTTAGCCTGTAGCCTGGCGAACCACTGCTGGACTAAGCGCATAAAAAGGGCCGAGCAAGCTCGACCCTTTAGAGGTTGGAAAACCGGTGTTATTTCACCTGCATACCTGGCTGTGCACCGCTGTCCGGGCTCAGCAGGAAGATCTCTTTCCCTCCTGGGCCGGCAGCCATCACCATGCCTTCAGAAATCCCGAAGCGCATCTTACGCGGTGCCAGGTTGGCGACCATGATGGTCAGACGGCCTTCAAGCGCTTTCGGATCCGGGTAAGCGGAGCGAATGCCAGAGAAGATCTGACGTGATTCGCCGCCCAGATCCAGCTGCAGCTTCAGCAACTTGTCTGAACCTTCAACAAAGTCGGCGCTCTTGATCAGTGCAATGCGCATATCAACCTTGGCGAAATCGTCAAAGGTGATGGTTTCCTGAATAGGATCGTCCGCCAACGGCCCGCTGACCACTTTCGTTGCCGCCATGTCTTCTTTCGAGGCGCTAACCATTTCATTGACCTTATCCAGGTCGATACGGTTGAACAGCGCCTTGAATGCGTTGACCTGATGCCCCAACAGCGGTTGCTGGATGCTGTCCCAGGTAAGCTCGCAGTTGAGGAAGGCTTCGGTACGTTCGGTCAGTGACGGCAGCACCGGTTTCAGATAGGTCATCAGCACGCGGAACAGGTTGATACCCATGGAACAGATGGCCTGCAGATCGGCATCGCGGCCTTCTTGCTTCGCCACCACCCAAGGAGCCTGTTCGTCCACATAGCGGTTAGCCAAATCGGCCAGCGCCATGATTTCACGGATTGCACGGCCCGACTCACGGCTGGCGTAGGCATCGGCGATGCTTTGCGCTGCGTTAACGAAGGTCTGGTACAGCGCCGGATCGGCCAGCTTGTCGGCCAGTTGGCCACCGAAACGCTTGCTGATAAAGCCGGCGTTGCGCGAAGCCAGGTTGACCACTTTATTGACGATGTCGGCGTTCACCCGCTGCACGAAATCTTCCAGATTCAGGTCGATATCGTCAATGCGTGAAGACAGCTTGGCGGCGTAGTAATAACGCAGGCAGTCGGCATCCAGGTGTTGCAGGTAGGTGCCGGCCTTGATGAAAGTGCCGCGAGATTTGGACATCTTGGCGCCGTTCACCGTCACATAGCCGTGCACGAACAGATTGGTCGGTTTGCGGAAGTTACTGCCTTCCAGCATCGCCGGCCAGAACAGGCTGTGGAAATAAACGATGTCTTTACCGATAAAGTGATACAGCTCGGTCGTGGAGTCCTTACGCCAGAACTCGTCGAAATCCAGATTGCCGCGCTTGTCGCACAGGTTTTTGAATGAACCCATGTAACCGATAGGCGCATCTAGCCAGACGTAGAAGTATTTGCCCGGCGCGTCCGGGATTTCAAAGCCGAAATACGGCGCATCGCGGGAGATATCCCACTGTTGCAGGCCGGATTCGAACCACTCCTGCATCTCGTTTGCCACCTGTTCTTGCAGCGCGCCGGAACGGGTCCAGGCCTGCAGCATTTCGCTGAACGACGGCAGATCAAAGAAGAAGTGCTCTGAATCACGCAATACCGGCGTTGCCCCGGAAACTACGGATTTCGGCTCGATCAACTCGGTCGGGCTGTAGGTCGCGCCGCAGACTTCGCAGTTGTCGCCGTATTGGTCCGGTGATTTACATTTCGGGCAGGTGCCTTTGACGAAACGGTCGGGCAGGAACATGCCTTTCTCCGGATCGTACAGCTGTGAAATGGTGCGGTTCTTGATAAAGCCGTTTTCTTTCAGGCGGCCGTAAATCAGGCTCGACAGTTCACGGTTTTCATCGCTATGGGTGGAATGATAGTTATCATAGCTGATGCCAAAACCGGCGAAATCCTGTTGGTGCTCCTGGCTCATCTCCGCAATCATTTCTTCCGGCTTGATGCCCAACTGCTGAGCTTTCAGCATGATTGGCGTGCCGTGCGCGTCGTCCGCACAGATGAAATGAACCTCGTTGCCGCGCATTCGTTGGTAACGAACCCAGATATCTGCCTGGATATGCTCGAGCATGTGGCCGAGATGGATGGAACCATTTGCGTACGGTAGCGCGCACGTCACCAATAATTTTTTCGCGACTTGAGCCATAGTGAGAACTTGGTTTCTGTAATGAATAAAAAGGGTCTTCGATGTTACCCGATCGCGCCCGCTACGGCTAGGGCGGTTTCTTTGTGCGGACATGCGCCGACCGGCGCTCACTTCTGATATGCTTAGCGGGAAGCTATCCATTCAAAATCAAGGAGCCGGGATGAACGCAAAATCCCCCGAGCAGACCAACCCCGAAGTTCTGCGTGCCCTGGTGACCGGTGTACTGGCCGCCTTTGAACACCCGACGTTAAAAAACAATCTGACTGCGCTGAAGGCAATTCACCACTGCGCGCTGCTGGATAATGTGCTGCATATTGAATTGACCATGCCCTTTGCCTGGCAAAGTGGTTTTGAGGCGCTCAAAGACAGCGTCAGCACAGAACTGCTGCGCGTGACCGGCGCCGAGGCGATTGACTGGAAACTGAAGCATGATATCACCACGCTGAAACGCGCCAACGATCAGGCCGGCATCAAGGGCGTGCGCAATATTATCGCCATCAGTTCCGGCAAGGGCGGGGTGGGCAAATCCACCACAGCGGTTAACCTGGCGTTAGCGCTGGCGGCAGAAGGCGCCAAGGTCGGCATTTTGGACGCCGACATCTACGGTCCATCAATCCCGAACATGCTGGGGACGGAAAACGAGCGACCAACCTCACCGGACGGTCAGCACATGGCGCCGATCGTGGCCCACGGGTTAGCGACCAACTCGATCGGTTATCTGGTGACCGATGACAACGCCATGGTTTGGCGTGGCCCAATGGCCAGCAAGGCGCTGATGCAACTGCTGCAGGACACGCTGTGGCCGGATCTGGACTATTTGGTGCTGGATATGCCGCCGGGTACCGGCGACATCCAGTTGACGCTGTCGCAAAATATTCCGGTCACTGGCGCTCTGGTTGTTACAACACCGCAGGATATTGCGCTGCTCGATGCCGCCAAGGGCATTGTGATGTTTGAAAAAGTGCATGTGCCGGTCTTGGGTATCGTGGAAAACATGAGCGTGCATATTTGCAGCAACTGCGGACATCACGAGCCGATCTTCGGTACCGGCGGGGCGGAGAAGCTGGTGAAGAAATACCACAGCCGCCTGTTGGGGCAACTGCCGCTGCACATTTCTCTGCGCGAGGATTTGGATCGCGGTGCGCCAACGGTGATAAGCCGACCGGACAGCGAGTTTGCCGAACTGTATCGCCAACTTGCCGGACGGGTTGCTGCGCAAATGTACTGGCAGGGCGAGGCGATCCCGACGGAAATCTCTTTCCGCGCGCTGTAATCGCCGCAGGCAGGAAAATAAAAACCCCGGCTATCTCCGGGGTTTTTCTTATGGTGCTGTGACGAGTTTGTGCAAATCGGCGCGGGTATAAGGGTGTTCGATGTGCGCGAGGGTTACAGCAATATGTTCCAGCAGGCCTTGCGTGGGCGCCGGTTGTCGATTGCCCATCAGCGCCAGTGGTAAGGCCAGAGCGGCGATAATTCTCGGCCATGAAAGCTGTGGCCGCACCTTACCGCGTTGCAGCAACAGAAATAAGGTACTGGCCAGATAACCAAGCACTAGCCCGCTAACCACTTCCGAAGGTGAATGCACCTGAATGGCCAACCGCGATAGCCCTATGGTGAGTGGCAGGACCAAGCCGAACACTAACGCCATGCTGCGTACGGCATGGGAAAAACGTCCGGTCAGCGTCCAGAGGAATACTGGCCAGATGCTGGCGGCCAGGGCTGAATGACCGCTAAAACCGGTAAAGTCATAACTTTCGATGCCAATCCCCCAGCCCATAAAGGCCAGCTTGGACACACATACCACAGCGCCGGCGCTGCCGAAGATCAACGCCCATTGCCAGCCGGCGGTTCTGGTGGCGCGCGGGACGACCAATGCGACAAAGAGAATTAATGCACATGGCAACAGCAACATGCTGTCGCCAAAAAATGTCAGAAAATACCAATCCAGCACGTCAGACTCCGATAAAATACAGCACCCCATGGGTAGGATGATGAGCAAGCAGGGGAGTTTATCTCGTGACGCCCAATTGCCCTAGACGCAATAATCTTAAAACGTTGCAAGCACCGTCGTGGCGAAATAACTGCAGATAGCAACCACCAGCGCCAATATAGTCTGGCGCAATGCCCGCTAACTCCCTATAATTGTCGCGTTTTAGTCCCCCCCTTCACACTACGAAATCAGGTCTTTAATTTTATGACTGACAAGCCGCATCAGTGCGTCATTATTGGTATCGCCGGCGCATCTGCCTCCGGAAAAAGCCTTATCGCCAGTACGTTGTATCGTGAGCTTCGCGATCAGGTTGGCGATGAACATATCGGCGTTATTCCTGAAGACAGTTACTACAAAGACCAGACACACCTGACCATGGAAGAACGGGTCAAAACAAACTATGACCACCCGAGCGCCATGGATCACAATCTGCTGTTCCAGCATCTGCAAATGCTGAAATCGGGCAGGGCGATAGAGTTACCTTTGTATAGCTACACCGAACACACGCGCAAAAAAGAGACTGTTCACCTGGAACCGAAAAAGGTGATTATTTTGGAAGGGATCCTGCTGTTAACGGACATCCGTTTACGTCAGGAAATGAACTTCTCGATCTTTGTCGATACGCCGCTGGATATTTGCTTGATGCGTCGTATGAAGCGCGACGTGAATGAGCGTGGTCGTTCAATGGATTCGGTAATGGCGCAATACCAGAAAACCGTTCGTCCGATGTTCCTGCAGTTTATCGAACCTTCCAAACAATATGCCGACATTATTGTCCCTCGTGGCGGCAAAAACCGCATTGCGATCGATATTCTGAAAGCCAAAATCAGCCAATTCTTTGAATAATGCCGTTCAATGGCCGGAAAACCTGTGTTTCCGGTCAGCGGGCAACTATTTGCGCTGCGGCGTAGACCTTTCGCCCGTTGTGTGGCAATTTTTGTTTTAGTGACACGCCTGATGGAGATAAAGAAATGAGACTGTGCGACCGTGATATAGAAGCCTGGCTGGATTGCGAAAAGCTGGTGATTTCACCGCGTCCGCCGATTGAGCGTATTAACGGGGCCACAGTGGATGTCCGTTTAGGCAATCAGTTCCGCGTGTTTCGCGGCCACACCGCCGCGTTTATCGATCTCAGTGGGCCGAAAGACGAAGTCAGTGCCGCATTGGATCGCGTGATGAGTGATGAAATCGTTCTGCCAGAAGGCGAAGCCTTCTTCCTGCATCCGGGCGAACTGGCGCTGGCGGTGACGCTGGAGTCGGTAACGCTGCCAAACGATCTGGTGGGGTGGCTGGACGGGCGTTCTTCTCTGGCGCGCCTGGGTTTAATGGTGCACGTTACCGCACACCGTATCGACCCAGGCTGGCAGGGCCGAATTGTTCTGGAGTTCTATAATTCAGGTAAGCTGCCATTGGCATTACGCCCGGGCATGCTGATTGGCGCGCTGAGTTTTGAACCGCTTTCTGGGCCGGCGGCACGTCCTTACAACAGCCGGCAGGATGCAAAATACCGCGATCAGCAGGGTGCGGTAGCCAGTCGAATCGACAAGGACTAACAGCGCTGGAAGCACTGTCGGTGGGGCGTTGACAAGAGGATGGCATGAGAAGATTACTGACGACTTTGGTGATTTTGCTGGTGGTGCTGGTGGCGGGAATGTCTGCGCTGGTGCTGTTGGTTAATCCGAATGATTTTCGCGCCTATATGGTCACGAAGGTCGAACAAAAGAGCGGTTATCATCTGACGTTGGACGGTGAGCTGCGCTGGCACATCTGGCCACAGCTCAGCATCCTTGCAGGGCGCATGACGCTGACAGCCCCCGGAGCCACTGCGCCGGTGGTGAGCGCCGACAACATGCGGCTGGATGTCAAACTGCTGCCGTTGTTATCGCATCAGCTGTTTGTGAAACAGGTGATGTTGAAAAACGCCGTTATCCGCCTGACGCCCGACAGTGAAGAGCAGACCCAACCTGACGCACCGATCGCCCCCGCGGGCCATTCCGAAGAGTCGGCAGAGGCGCCGTGGAAATTTGATATCGATAATCTTCGCGTGGTGGACAGTCTGCTGATCTGGCAGCGTGCCAACAACGAGCAGATTAACGTTCGCGATATCAACCTCACCCTGCAGCAAAATGCCAAACGCCAGGCGCAAATGGAACTTTCCAGCCGGGTGAACCGCAATCAGCGCGATCTGAGTTTCAGTATGGCGGCGGATATCGATCTGCAGCAATTTCCACGACGCATTGCCGCCAATGTGAGCCAGTTCAGTTATCAACTGGAAGGTGCTGACATTCTGGCCGGCGGTATTAAGGGCGAAGGCAGCGCTCAGGTGGTATATCAGCAAACGCCACAGCAAGTCGCACTAAGCCAGCTTAGCGTTAGCGCAAATGACAGCACGTTCACCGGTGACGCCGACATTAAGTTCGGTGAAATCCCGGCCTACACGCTTAACCTGGCGTCCACTGTGCTTAATTTGGATACATTTACCGGTTGGCAAGCCAGCAGTTCACAAGCTCAGCCATCACAGGTTGTGACCTCAGCGCCGGTCATAGCCAGCCAAATGGACGATCCTCAGCACAATCTTGAGGTGCTGCGAGATTTTAATGCTCAACTCAATTTAAGCGTGGATCAACTGACTTATCGCGGCATGAACATTGCCCATTTGGTGCTGCAAGCGGATAACCGGCAGGGGTTGTTGACATCACATTCACTCTCCGGGCAGTTGGCTGGCGGTGATTTTGCGTTGCCAGGGACGTTGGACGCACGGGGGAGCCGCCCGGTCATCACGGTGCAGCCGGTTGTGAAACAGGTTGAACTTGGCACCGTTTTGAAAGCGTTCGAGATGCCACAGGTGTTGACCGGCAAATTCAGCATGCAGGGGGATTTAACCGGCGATCGCTTTACCTCACAGTCATTTGAACGACGCTGGCAGGGCACGGCTCAGATGACGATGCAGGACGCGCAGTTGCATGGTCTGAATATTCAACAGTTGATTCAGCAAGCGGTGGCGCGTAACGACAGCAGCGTACGCGGGCAAGACGAATATCAACGTTATACCGAAGTGAAACAACTGTCGGCGAAAGCCAGCCTTAATCGGGGCACGGTAAAAATTACCGAGCTGGGCGCAGATTCCCCATTGTTGAACCTGAGTGGCGGCGGTACCGTGGATATGCCGGGCAAACAGTGCGATATGGCGCTTAATGTCCGGGTAACCGGCGGTTGGCAGGGACGCGACGATCTGATCCAACAACTGCAGAAAACGCCGATCCCACTGCGGGTTTATGGCCCGTGGAACCAGCTTAACTACCAATTGCAGGTCGATCAGATATTGCGTAAAACGCTGCAGGACCGGGCGAAGGACGCGTTGAACAAATGGGCAGAAAAGAACCAGGATTCACGCGAAGGGCAGGATCTGAAAAAGCTGCTCGATAAACTCTAATCTTAACGATGCGGGTCGGTTCTCGGCCCGCATTTTTGATAAACCCCGTAAAGTGTTTCTCCCCCCAATAATTTCCTCCCGTAACATTGACGAACATCATGATGCATTTGGCTGAGTTTGTGCAGAGTGTGCGCAGTAAGGCGATTTATACGCTTTGGCATGGTCAATAACGATAATGATAAGTTGAGGGAATATGATAGAGCTTCTGATTGGGGCGGTCGTCGCGGCGGGCGTTGGCCGCTACATCATCAAGGGTTACTCCGCTACCGGAGTGTTGATGGTGGGGGGCTTATTGCTGTTGGCAATCAGCGCCCTGATGGGCAAAAGCCTGTTGCCTGCCAGTGCTGCCACTACCGGGTGGCGTGCGACTGACATCATCGAATACGTCAAAATCTTGCTGATGAGTCGCGGTGGCGATCTTGGCATGATGATTATGATGCTGTGTGGCTTTGCAGCTTATATGACGCACATTGGTGCTAATGATGTGGTCGTAAAGCTGGCCTCACGTCCATTGCAGATGATCAACTCTCCTTATCTTTTAATGGTGGCAGCCTACTTTGTCGCTTGCCTGATGTCACTGGCGGTATCATCCGCTACCGGCCTGGGCGTATTGCTGATGGCAACGCTATTCCCGTTGATGGTTAATGTCGGCATCAGCCGCGGTGCAGCGGCGGCTATCTGCGCTTCGCCTGCGGCGATTATCCTGGCGCCAACCTCCGGTGATGTGGTATTGGCCGCCAAGGCAGCGGAAATGCCGCTGGTCGATTTTGCTTTTAAAACCACTTTGCCCATTTCCATTGCGGCCATTGTCTGCATGGCCATCGCGCATTTCTTCTGGCAACGCTATCTGGACAAAAAGGGCAACGAACAGCATCACATTATGGATGTGAGTGAAATCACTACTCACGCACCGGGGTTCTACGCCGTGCTGCCTTTCACCCCCATCCTCGGGGTGTTGGTATTTGACGGTAAATGGGGGCCGGAACTGCATATCATCACCGTGTTGGTCGGGTGCATGTTACTGGCAGCGGTAATCGAATTCTTGCGCAGTTTTAGCGCCAAACAGGTGTTCACGGGATTGGAGGTTGCTTATCGCGGTATGGCGGATGCTTTTGCCAGCGTCGTGATGCTGTTGGTGGCAGCCGGCGTTTTCGCACAGGGGCTTAGCACCGTCGGATTTATCAGTGGGCTGATCAGTCTGGCGCAGTCGTTCGGTACCGGTGGCATTATCATGATGCTGGTACTGGTGGTGATTACCATGCTGGCAGCCATGACGACCGGTTCGGGTAATGCGCCATTTTATGCTTTCGTTGAACTTATCCCTAAATTGGCGGCACAGATGGGGGTTAATCCGGCGTATCTGGTGATCCCGATGCTACAGGCGTCAAATCTGGGACGCACCCTGTCGCCGGTATCTGGCGTGGTGGTTGCGGTGTCCGGTATGGCTAAGATCTCGCCTTTCGAAGTGGTAAAACGCACTTCGGTGCCGGTGATTGTCGGGTTAATCGTGGTGATTGTGGCGACGGAGCTGCTGGTTCCCCAGCATTTATAAAAGGGGCCGGGTCATACCCGGCCAGGCTTTACACCTCGTAGTCCGGCTCGGGCACCGACAGCGGGGTGATTTTCACTTTCAAGATACGGTGGCTGCTGACTTCCAGCGGTTCGAACAGGTAGTCACCGATCCGCAACTGCTCGCCTTCCTGAGGAATACGCTGGCTGTGCTCCATCAACAGGCCGGCCAGCGTGTGATACTCACGCTTGTCTTCCAACGGCAACGGCAGATACAACACCAAATCTTCCAGTGGCATATAGCCGTTGGCGGTCCAACTGCCATCCTCATTTTGCTGGATATCATGCCGGGCATCCACTTCCTCACCGGCTTCCGGCAGGTTACCGGCGATGGTTTCCATCACATCGGTCAGCGTGACGATCCCTTCCACCGAGCCGAACTCATCGACCACAAAGGCAAAATGCGTCTGCGCCTGACGGAATTGTTCCAGCGCGCTCAGCAGGGTTAACTGCTCGGGGAAGATCAGCGGTTGCAGCACCAGCGCGCGTAAATCTAGCGGGGCCTGGGTAAGCTGTTGTTTCAACACGTCAATGGTGTGAATAACGCCGAGCGGTTCATCACTGGCGCTGTTTTCCACCACCACGATGCGTGTATGCTGATTTTTTTCCAGCAGTTGGGTCAGCTTTTCCTGTGGGTCATTCAGCTCAAGGTATTCCACATCATGGCGGGAAGTCATAATGCTGCTTACCGTACGCTGGGCCATGCCCAACACGCGTTCGATCATATGGCGTTCTTGCTGATTGAAAATCTCGCCGCTCTCACTGTCGCTGTCGGCCAGCAGGTTGGCTGAGTGGCTGTCGACTTCCGCTTCTTCATGTTTGCCGCTCAGCATGCGCAGCACGGCCTCTGCCGTCCGTTCGCGCAATGGTCGCACTTTGGAAAGAAAGCGGCGCCGATTGAACTGCGACAGCTGGTTCAACGCTTCGATCATCACCGAGAAGCCAATTGCAGCGTACAAATAGCCTTTTGGAATATGGTAGCCGAAGCCCTCGGCGACCAGGCTAAAGCCGATCATCAGCAGGAAGCTCAGGCACAGGATAACGATTGTCGGGTGGGCGTTGACGAAGCGTGTTAAGGGCTTGCTGGCCAGCAACATCAAGCCGATAGCGATACAAACCGCAATCATCATGACGGCGAGGTGATCAACCATACCGACGGCAGTGATCACCGAGTCGAGCGAGAATACGGCATCCAACACCACGATTTGCGCCACCACCGGCCAGAAACGGGCACCCTTGCGCGAGCCATGTTGCTCTTCATCTTTACCCTCCAGCCGTTCGTTAAGCTCCATCGTGGCTTTGAACAGCAGGAAGATCCCCCCAATCAGCATGATAAGGTCGCGACCGCTAAACGGATGTCCGGCGGCAAAAAACAGCGGTTGGGTCAGCGTAGCCAACCATGAGATGGAGGCCAACAGGGCCAAACGCATCAGCAATGCCAGTAACAGGCCTACGACGCGAGCCTTATCTCTCTGATGTTTAGGTAATTTTTCCGCCAGAATGGCGATAAAGATAAGGTTGTCTATACCCAGAACGATTTCCAGCACGACCAGAGTGGCCAGGCCGGCCCAAATTGTTGGATCCGCGATCCATTCCATACGCCCAATTTCACCTGTAAGTTCGACGGCTTATGCCGCCAGTGAATGATGGGTGTTGCACCGGGAAAATTCAACTTTAAAACCATGGCCTGGAAGGCTAAGGATGCAACATGACGGAAATCACTAAAATAATGCATAAAAAATCACCCCGTTGAAGGGCATTCGGAATGAACTGTGGCGAGAAATAGGTGGTTTTCGGAAAAGAGAGTCCCTGGCCGGAGCATGGCATCAGACGCCTGATGATAAAATCAGCGTTAGTATAAATTTTAAAAATCAATCCGTTATAGGTTTGGCTGGCTGCTACACTTTGTTCAGTCTGCTCCAGTGGGTAGTCTTATTCTGAAAAGGGCATCCAACGGGTATCTTAGGCTTGTATCGATAAGGTAATAGTATAAGAATCTTAGCCACATAAACATTTACAAGTATCATCGTTTGGTTATAAGGGCGTATTTATTTTGTTTTTTCTGTGATCTATCTATCGCTTAACAAACGAATACGGCCCCTAATTTACATCAAAGTGAGATTGGAACCCCCAATCAACCCATAGAGAACGATGACAGTGCACTGGTAGCTGAAAGCCAGGGGCGGTAGCGTGTCCAAATCATACGGCCCCGGTTTCGTAAATATCTGGAAACAGGCTTAAGTCGGCTACGTTATAGTTATTAGATTGTGGATAAAAAAATGCAAAAGAGACTGAAGGCTGTGATCCCTGTAGCTGGCCTGGGAACCCGTATGTTGCCGGCGACAAAAGCTATTCCTAAAGAAATGCTGCCGGTGGTCGATAAACCACTGATTCAGTACATTGTGAATGAGTGTGTGGCCGCCGGGATCAAAGATATTGTGTTGGTCACCCACTCCTCCAAAAATGCGATTGAAAACCACTTCGATACCTCGTTTGAGCTTGAGGCGGTTTTGGAATCGCGCGTTAAGCGCCAGTTACTGGAAGAAGTACAGACTATCTGCCCGGCAGATGTGACGGTGATGCAAGTGCGTCAGGGTCAGGCTAAAGGTTTGGGGCACGCGGTGTTGTGCGCCAAACCTATGGTAGGTGATGAGCCTTTTGTCGTTTTGCTGCCTGACGTATTGCTGGATGATTCCACGGCAGATCTGCGTAAAGAAAACCTGGCCAAGATGATCGAACGTTTTACGCAGACTGGCTTTAGCCAGATCATGGTGGAACCGGTACCGGAGCAAGACGTCTCTAAATACGGGGTTGTCGATTGCGGTGGTGCAACCTTATCTGCAGGTGAGAGTACCCCGATGACGGCGGTCGTTGAAAAGCCAGCGCTTGAAGATGCGCCTTCTAATCTGGCGGTAGTGGGACGTTATGTTCTGTCTGCCGATATCTGGCCACTGCTGGAAAAAACCTTGCCGGGCGCCGGTGATGAAATTCAGCTTACCGATGCCATTGCGGCATTGATGGGGCAGGAAACCGTTGAGGCTTTTCACATGAGCGGCAAATCACACGACTGTGGTGATAAGTTGGGTTATATGAAGGCATTCGTGCAGTATGGTCTGCGTCACAGCTCGGAAGGCGAAGGCTTTACCCAATGGTTGAAGCAGACGTTGAACAGCAAGTAAGAGTTACGGCTAAAATACGATCACAAGATCGATAGAGGATTATCATGACTAAGTTGAAAGCTGTCATTCCTGTTGCAGGTCTGGGTATGCGTATGCTGCCTGCAACCAAGGCTATTCCGAAGGAAATGTTGCCGATCGTTGATAAGCCGTTGATTCAATACATTGTCAATGAGTGCGTCGCTGCCGGGATTAAAGAGATCATCTTGGTGACGCATTCATCAAAAAATGCGATAGAAAACCATTTTGATACCTCGTTCGAATTGGAAGCGATGCTCGAAGCGCGCGTAAAGCGCCAGTTGCTGGATGAGGTGCAGTCTATTTGCCCTAAAGGGGTAACCCTGATGCATATTCGTCAGGGGCAGCCTAAAGGTTTAGGGCATGCTGTACTGTGTGCCAAACCTCTGGTAGGGGATTCACCTTTTGTGGTTCTGTTACCGGATGTCTTGCTTGACGATGCGAAAGCCGATCTGAAGAAAGACAACTTACCGCATATGATTGCTCGCTTTGAACAAACGGGCTTGAGTCAGGTGCTGGTACAGGCTGCTGATGAACATGTCCTGCATGATTACTCCGTTGTGGAATGTGAAACCAACAGTTTGCAACCCGGTGAGAGTTCGAGGATGACCTCTATTATCGAGAAACCGGGCCGTGAGGTTCAGTTGAAATCGAATTATTCTGCAGTAGGGCGCTACGTTTTGTCCGCGGATATCTGGCCACTGTTGGAGAAAACAGAGCCAGGCGCTTGGGGAAGAATTCAGCTCACAGATGCCATTGCTGAACTGTTAAAACACAAGCCGGTCGAGGCGATGGAGTTGGTGGGTGAGTCGTTTAACTGTGGCGAAAAAATGGGCTATCTGAGAGCGTTTGTCACTTACGGCTTACGCCATCCTACCCAAGGCAAAGCGTTTCGCGAATGGGCTGAAACGCTGAAGTTGTGATATCCCTCAAATCTTGGGCGGCTGGCATAAACATGTCTTGTTTATTACGTTAGCCGCCTCATTTCACATAAATGTTTTTATATTAGTATCTGATAGCTTGTGGAATAATGCGGCGTTCAAGTGATAGGTCGCAACGATTGTGCAACAAAACCCACTGTGTGCTGTAATTCAGTGGATTTAATAGCTATTGGCACTATGATAAGGCTATTTTTTCAGCAGCAAGGCCACACTTTTGTAATAAGCCATACTAACTCTTTTAACTTCAACAATGGCTTAACGGTCCGATATTTCAGCTATCTTTGAAGAGCGCCTGCCTTGGCGTAGATACCTCAATCCAGGTCAGTAACAATGCAGTTTGGTAAGGTTACAATATGCAGCCAAGGTAGGCTAGCTTGGTAGCTTTGCGGATACATTTACTTTGAAAGTGATGATAACTCGATGGCAAAACGACAATTGAAAATGATATCGGTATTGGTATCAATAAGTATAATCAGTGGCTGTACGGTCCTCCCAGGGCAACATTTGAATACTACTGGGAAAAGCGTAGTAAAACAGGAGGATAGTGACTTCGATATTGACGATCTCGTGAATGTTTATCCTGTGACGCCAAAATTAATTCAGAAATTGCGCCCTGCAAAGGTAGTTGCGCAACCTAATTCCCTGCTGGAAGCCTCATTGCGTACTTATGAGTACCGAATCGGGGTTGGTGACGTCTTAAACGTAACTGTTTGGGATCACCCTGAACTAACGACTCCAGCTGGCCAGTACCGTAGCGCTAGTGATACCGGTAACTGGGTGCAATCTGACGGCACAATCTTCTATCCTTATATTGGCAAGGTGAAGGTTACGGGTAAAACCGCGAGTCAGGTACGCACGGAAATTTCAAATCGATTGGCACAATATATTGAAAGCCCACAGGTTGACGTCAATATTGCAGCCTTCCGTTCTCAAAAAACATACGTCACTGGCGAAGTTAAAACGTCTGGACAGCAGCCTATCACGAACGTTCCTCTTACGGTGCTTGATGCAATCAATGCTGCGGGGGGACTTAGCGATAATGCCGATTGGAGAAACATAGTACTAACCCATAACGGTCAGGAGCAGCGTTTGTCACTGCAGAAACTGATGCAAAATGGCGATTTGACTCAGAACCGACTGCTGTATCCGGGCGACATCCTTTATGTACCGCGCAATGACGATCTCAAGGTGTTCGTTATGGGTGAAGTCAAAGCACCGGCGACGCTGAAAATGGATAGAAGCGGAATGACCCTGACCGAGGCGCTGGGGAATAGTGAAGGGATTAGTCAAACGGCAGCAGATGCTACGGGGGTATTCGTTATCCGTCCTCTCCATGGCACCCAAGGAAATAAGCTGGCCGATATATACCAGCTTAACATGGCGGATGCCACTGCAATGGTGATGGGGGCTGAGTTCCAATTGCAGCCTTATGATGTTGTTTATGTGACGGCTGCTCCAATCGTACGCTGGAACCGTTTGATCAGTCAGTTGGCACCGACAATCTCCAGCTTTAATGACCTCACTGAAGGTACATTGCGTATTCGTAATTGGCCATAGGAATGAATGATGTTTGATTCAATATTGGTTGTTTGCGTTGGCAATATTTGCCGTTCCCCCACCGGGGAACGGCTTTTGCAGCAATTGGTTCCGGGCAAAAAAATATCATCTGCCGGTGTTGGTGCCCTCATTGGTAAACCTGCGGATGCTATGGCAATTGAGGTAGCAGAAGAACATCAATTGTCACTATATGGGCATATTGCAAAGCAACTGACCAAAGAGATGTGTAGAGAGTATTCGCTTATTTTAGTTATGGAAAAAGGTCACATCGACGCTGTATGTCGTTTAGCCCCTGAGGTTAGAGGAAAAACGATGCTTTTTGCCCATTGGCTTGGGCAGCGGGAAATACCAGATCCCTATGGAAAGAGTCATGAGGCTTTTGAATTCGTATACCGCTTACTTGCCGAGGGCGCTGAGAAATGGGCGCAGGCGTTAAATCGTTAACCAGAGATTACAATGACTGAAACTACAAAGATGAATACTGCAGCAGGCAGTAGTAATGATGAGATCGATTTAGGGCGATTATTAGGAACACTGTTAGACCATCGCTGGCTCATTATTGGCGTAACGGCACTTTTTGCTGTGGTGGGGATCGTATACTCGCTTTTCGCCACCCCTGTATACCAATCAGATGCATTAGTCCAGGTAGAACAAAATGTTGGAAACTCACTGCTAAATAATTTGTCGGATATGATGCCGTCTAGCCAACCAGGTTCTTCTACTGAGATTGAACTGATTCAGTCCAGAATGGTTACAGGAAAGACGATTGATGATCTAAATTTAGATACTGTCGTTGAGCAAAAGTATTTTCCCGTATTCGGTCGTGGTTGGGCTCGTTTGAAGGGAGAAGTGCCAGGCGAAATTGCGTTATCTCGCCTCAACGTACCAGCGTCCTGGGAGAATATCCCATTGGATCTAACCGTTATCGATGATAAAAATTATACTTTGAGCAATGACGGCACTGAAATTCTGAAAGGGAAGGTAGGTGAAGTCACTAGTGGCAATGGTATTTCATTGTTAATTAGTGATCTCGTTGCTAAACCTGGTACAGAATTTCTAATCGTAAAACAACCAAAACTGATAACTATTAACAATTTATTGGAGTCACTGACGGTACAGGATAAGGGCAAAGATACAGGTGTATTGGCACTAAGCCTGATTGGCGAGAACCCGACGCTGGTGCGTAAAACTCTGGATAGTATTACTAGAAACTATTTGTTACAAAACGTAGAGCGTAAATCTGAAGAAGCGGCCAAAAGCCTCAACTTCTTGAAAGAGCAGCTTCCGGAAGTACGGGCAGCTCTAGATATTGCAGAAGATAAACTAAACCGCTTCAGACAGCAAAATGACTCGGTAGATCTTTCGCTCGAAGCTAAATCAGTGTTAGATACGATAGTTTCTGTTGAATCACAACTGAATGAATTAACTTTCCGTGAAGCAGAAATTTCAAAATTGTATACCCGTGAACACCCGGCTTACCGCGCTTTAATGGAAAAAAGAGCTACACTTGAACAAGAAAAAGGGAAGCTAAATAAACGTGTCAGCGGTATGCCAAAGACACAGCAAGAAATTATTCGTTTGACTCGAGATGTAGACGCTGGCAAAGAAATCTACATGCAACTATTAAATAAGCAGCAAGAGTTAAGCATTACTAAGGCCAGCACCGTTGGTAATGTACGTATTGTTGATCCTGCTGTTACTCAGCCAAATCCCGTAAAACCGCGAAAAACACTTATAGTACTTCTAGCGACTTTCCTGGGAGGAATGCTTTCTGTAGCAATCGTATTGTTGAAGACGATGTTACATAAAGGAATCGAGACCCCTGAACAGCTGGAACAAGACGGTATTAATGTATATGCAAGCATACCGCTCTCCGAATGGCAGCAGAAAAAAGACAGAGAAACATTATTGTCTTCCAAGCGTAAATCGAATACCCGTTCCAATAGTCTTTTAGCTGTAGGTAACCCTGCTGATTTAGCGATTGAGGCAATTCGGAGTTTACGAACGAGCTTACATTTTGCCATGCTTGAGTCAAAAAATAATGTTTTGATGATCTCTGGTGCAAGCCCAAATATTGGTAAAACTTTCGTCAGTATAAATTTGGCGGCGGTAATCGCACAGGCAGGGCAACGGGTACTTGTGATTGATGCAGATATGCGTAAAGGTTATTCACATACTTTACTTGGAGTAGGTTGGCAAAACGGTTTGTCTGATATTTTATCTCAACAAACAACGTTCGAGAATGCGATCAGGAAAACTGAAATTGAAGGGATGGACTTTATTCCTCGCGGACAGATTCCTCCTAATCCATCAGAATTACTGATGAGAGCCCGCCTTAAAGAAATGATTGATTGGGCGAGTAAAAACTACGATATCGTACTGGTCGATACACCACCTATTTTGGCAGTAACGGATGCAGCTATTATTGGTCATCATGTTGGTACCGCTCTCATGATCGCACGTTTTAGTATGAATACAGTGAAAGAAATAGAAGTTAGTGTGCGTCGATTTGAGCAAAACGGAATCGATATTAAAGGCGTGATACTCAATGCTGTCGAAAAAAGGGCAAGCAGTTATTATGGTGGTTATGGTTATTATCAATATGAGTATCGTTCATCTGATAAAGCCTAAATAGATTATTTTACAACCAGCACTATAGTGCTGGTTGGTTTGTTTTAATTCATATCATATAAATTTTTGTCAGGATGCACTCATGAAATTACTTCTTGTGGGAAATCACACTTGTGGAAACCGTGGCGATGGGGCCATTTTAAGAGGCCTGGTTCAATCTATTGAACATGTGTTCCCTGACACATCAATCGATATTATTAGTCGCTATCCTGTCAGTTCTAGCTATTTGCTTGGTCGTCATATTAAAGATGATGAACTATATCGCTATCATTTTAAGAGTAAAGGTGGTTTGGTTGGAAAGATCAAGAAAGCAATGATTAATAGGCTGTTACCTCGTGTATTAGCAGCTAAAGTAAACGGTAACGGCATTTTGAAATACTTCCCGATGCCTAAAGAATTCGAAACGCATATCAGAGTAATTTCGACATATGATGCAATTATTCAAGTAGGCGGTTCCTTTTTCGTTGATTTGTATGGTATCAACCAATTCGAGCATGCTCTTTGTGCATTACTTGCTAAAAAGCCAATTTATATGATTGGTCATAGTGTTGGCCCATTTGAAAATAATGTATTTAGGGGAATCGCGGAACTGGTGTTTTCTCGGGTCGAGATGTTAGTCCTTCGAGAGTCAATTAGTCTTGACTTAATGAAGAAAGGCAACATCCCAGTGGGACAGGTTATTCATGGAGTTGACACTGCCTGGTTAGTTGATAATAAATCTCAAATAGATGAAAGTAGTTATAACATCCAGCACTGGCTGAAGCTAATCTCGCAAAAGCCTACAGTCGCGATTACAATGCGTGAACTCGCACCTTTTGATAAGCGTTTAGGTGTAACTCAAGAGCAATACGAAATTGCATTTTCAGACTTGATTAAAAAATTGATTGCAACTGGTTTTCAAGTGCTTTGTGTTTCAACTTGCACTGGCATTGATAGCTATCATAAAGATGATCGAATGGTTGCTCAACAAGTCGCCAGTAGGGTAAATGATTCAGGTTCATTTCATGTTGTTATGGATGAACTTAATGATGTTGAGCTGGGGCATATTCTTTCTTATTGTCAGCTTACAATAGGCACTCGCCTTCATTCTGCTATTATTTCTATGAACTTTGGCACTCCAGCAGTAGCTATTAACTATGAACATAAATCTGCAGGAATTATGCAACAGTTACAATTACCAGAATTGTCTGCAGATGTTGAATCGTTGATTAATGGCAGTTTGGTGATAAAAATCACCGCTATGCTGGATGAAATTGTACTTTTAAAAGAAAAGGTTGCTGTATCAATTGCTAATGAGCGAGATAAAGGGACTGAAATCACTAAAGAATTATTAAAAAGAATAGGTGGATAGTGTGACTGTGACTTTTTTTTTGGACCGTTTCCCTAATTATTCAGAAACATTTGTTATCCATCAAATAGTTGGGCTTATTGATAGAGGGCTTGATGTAAAAATAGTTTCGGTTTGGCCTGGCGACTATAGTAAAAAGCATGCTGTTGTTGAAGATTATGATTTGCTGAGTAGGACGCGATATTTATTGCCGGCAGAAGATGTTAGTGGTGAAAAAAAAATAAAAAAAAGATTTTTTAGTATACTGCATGATCTGAACAAAATACCAGTTCTAAGATGTTTGAATTTTTTTAAATACGGACGTCATTCCTTAAATTTGTTGCTTCCTTATATTTTATCAAAAAACTCGGACCAGATTGTATCCGATTGTTTTATTGCACATTTTGGAACTGTGGGTGTTCTTGCTAATAAATTGAGAGATCTTGGTTTATTACATGGTAAATTAGCCACCGTATTCCATGGCTTAGATGTATCTCATACGAAAACAATATCAGATTATAGAAAAGATTATAAGGATTTATTTGTAAAAGGTGAGCTTATATTACCCATTAGCGAGCTGTGGGCTGAAAAATTAGCAGGCATGGGGTGTGACAAAAGTAAAATTCATGTTTGCCGAATGGGAATTGATATTAATCAGTTCACATTTAAATTACGAAATAAAGTTAATTCTCCACTTGAAATAACGAGTGTATGCCGATTAATTGAGAAAAAAGGGTTGGAATACGCTTTACATGCATGCGCAGAGTTAAAAAGGCGTGGTGTTGACTATCATTTTTCTATTGTAGGTACCGGACCATTAGAGGCGAGCTTAGTGCATTTAATTGATGAATTAGCATTGCAGGGGAGTGTCACTATGGAAGGTTTTAAGCCACAAGAAAAAGTTAGAGAAATGCTAGAAAGCTCGGATGTGTTTTTATTGCCATCAGTTACTGCTGCAAACGGAGATATGGAAGGTATACCCGTAGCCCTTATGGAGGCTATGTCAACGGGCTTGCCTGTTGTATCAACAAGGCACAGTGGAATTCCAGAATTAATTGAAGATAAAAAGTCAGGATGGTTGGCTGATGAAAAAAACTTCACTCAGCTAGCTGATATTATACAGGGAATTGCTCAAGGAACTGGAGCAGTATATAAAATAACATTAGAAGCAAGGAAAGTTATTGAGACTAAATTTAATCAAGAAATTTTGAATGATAAGTTAGTTGAGCTAATTAAGCATGGGTAACGAAATAAAAAAACAGGCTATTTGGTTATTGGCAGGTACCGTGTTAGCTGCAGTTCTACAGTTAGTGCAGTTAGGAATTGTCGCTCGAGCTTTTGATGTAAAACAGTTAGGTATATTGGCAATTGTCAACGCAGTACTTATGGTAGCTATGGTTTTGCAAGATATGGGAATGAGTAGTTATCTTATCCATCGGCAGACCTTAGAAAGGAAAGAACAGAGTACAATATTTTGGGTTAATGTCTTTTTTGGGCTGGCTACAGGTGGGTTGATTACAATTATAGCCTACCCGCTATCATTGTTTTATAATATTAAAGAGTTAACGTACTTGCTTTTTTGGGTTAGTGCTAACTTTTTTATATTAGGGGCAATGTCACAATACCAGGCATGTTTTGTAAAAACAAAAAAATTGATTTTATTAGCTAAAATAGAAATGATAGCTAAAGTATTGTCATTTCTCGCTACTATCTTTCTTATACTCGCCATGCAATTTACAATCGCAGCTGTAATTATTGGACAGTTTTTAAATGCATTCTTTCGGCTGTTCCTAATGCTTTTGTTTAGTGATAAAAATTGGCATCCTACATTCCAATTCTGTGGCAAAACATTTAAGGCCGCCGTGAGTTACGGCGGTTATCAACTAGGCTCACAGACAATCAATCAGTTACGAACTCAAGCCGATTCATTTATCATTGGGAAATATTTAGGAGCTGAGTTTTTAGGTGTATATTCTTTGGCTAAAGAGTTAATACTTCAACCCCTTAAGCTATTGACACCAGTAATAAATAGATTGACACTGCCGCGATTTGCGGAGACACAGCACGCTGTAACAGAATTGCGTAATTTATTTATTCGGTCTGTATCTGTAATTGTGAATATCAGTGCTGCAGTATATTTACTCATCGGTTTGGGGGCTTACATCGGCGTCCGTTTGCTTTATGGCAATGAACATGAGGAGGTAGCTACTCTTATACCCTATATGCTCCTCCTTGGAGTATTAAGGCCTATGGGGGGCCTAACAGGCGCAATCTCTCAAGCGAATGGCAGTACTAAAAAAGAATTTATCTGGAATGTTTGGGCGAGTTTAATTGTCGTTTCTGTTGTCAGTCTGTCACTTATTGCCGGGAGTATTACACTTGTAGCAATGTCATTATCCGTTGCTCAAGTAATTATGAGCATTACTGTTTACCCATTATTTATAAAACCAGTCGTTGGTGTAAGTTTTAAAGAGTATTTGTTATCTTGGATCTATACTGCGGGATTCTGTATTATAGTTATTGTAGCAATAGACTATTTTAACTTAGGAATGATAATTTTTAATGGCATAACTTCATTGTTTGGTTGAAATCATGAAAATATTGATTGTTAATACTATATACTCACCATATAAAGTCGGGGGTGCTGAAGTCTCCGTACAGTTATTGGCTGAGGAATTAGTAAAGAAAGGCCATATGGTACGCGTTGTCACTTTACATGATGATAACATTAAAAAATCAGCCAGCATTAATGGGGTCGATGTTAGTTACTTACCTCTTAAGAATATATATTGGCCATTTGATAATGAGGCTGGTAAAAAAACAGCGTTTCAAAAAATAATTTGGCACTTAGTTGATAACTATAATCCACTGATGGCAAAATCTTTTGGAAGAGAACTAGATGATTTTCGACCAGATGTTGTGCACACTAATAATATTTGTGGTTTTTCTGTAGCTATTTGGAAAGAGGTTAAAAAAAGAAAAATAAAACTAATCCATACCTCACGGGATTATTATTTGCTGCATCCGAACTCAACTCTATATTCTGACAGTGGTAACATAGCAACAAGTTCATTACCTGTTAAGTTCTGGTCATTTATTAAGAGACTTGCTAGTAGTAATATTGATTCTTATGTCGGAATTAGTGATTTTATAAAAACTTTTCATATTGAAAATGGATTTTTCTCCGAGAGTGAAAATTATTTCATCTATAATGCTGTAAATAAACCAATATTTACAGGAAAGGAATCTAGCATCACTCGATTTGGTTTTATCGGTCGATTGACAAGGGATAAAGGGTTTGACGATTACTGTGCTTATGCGAAAAGAAATCCCGGATCTATATATTATGCGGCAGGTCGCTTTTCAAATGATACCGAAGGTAAAGAGTTGAAAAAAAAAGCCTCAGATAGCAATATAAAGTTGCTAGGCTTTGTAACAGTAGAGAGTTTTCTATCCCGAATTGATATTGCATTTTTGCCTGTGAAATGGCAAGAGCCTTTTGGTCGAGTAATTGTTGAATGTGTGCTGGCAAATAAAGTTGTTATGACAAATTCTGTTGGTGGTATCACCGAATTAAAAAATCTTTTACCTAATATTTATTTTATAGGTAAGGAAATAGCAGGAATTTCACCTAAGGAGATAGTTGAGGTAACCGAGAGGCAAATCGCCATGTTCAGCCAGGGTACGATCACCTCTAACTATTTAATGGTATATCGTCAACAATTTAATAATGAGGATGTACCAGAAGTGATGGAAAACACCTTGTGACAAATATAACTAGTATTGTTTTTATAAATTGGGGTGTTACATGGGTATTCTAATTTTAGAAGATTCAATATTATTCTTTGTTTTTTTATTTTTAGCTCTCATTTATTTTTATAAAACAGCAAAGAAAAATAAATTCAACATATATACTGTTTTGATTTTCTTAATTTATATAATTTGTTCATATTCTTCCTATAATATAATGGTGAAGCCTATCCATGACTTCAATATCGCAATCCCTCGGACTGCTATATACCATTTTAAAGTTGCAGGCCCTCTAGCCCCGATAGATGTTATTTTTTTGTTGATTTTTTCCTTTGTATGCTTCAAAAAAATCATCACGAGAAGTATGTTCACTTACCAAATAGTAAAAAGTACATCAATAATTACTAAATATATAACATTACAGGCATTATTACTGGGTGTTGTTTCCACCATGGGGTTTATTTCCTATATTCAAAGCGGTGGGCAAGGAGAAATAAACGATCAGATAATTTATTGTCGAGGGATTATTTATTTTTTAGTTTTAATATTTCTTTTCCAAAAGGCGTGTGAAAATCTAAAAGATTTCGATTTCTATAAACTTTTCACTATCTTTTGTATTATAGATGTACTTAACCTCATTTCAGGGTTTATCTCTAGTTTAATCTTCCACGATTATGTCTGGGAACGATACGGAATGAAAATAACGATCATTGACCAAGATAAGGCAACTACTTATTTTGTATTGTATGCGTTATTACTAACATCACTGCTATTCACTAAGCCTTTAAAATATAAATTAATATATATATGTTCTGCTCTGATTGGTCTGGTCATGTTTTCCAATATGTATAAATTTATTTTCTTGTTGGCATTTATTTATGTTGTATACGAATTCTTTGTTAATGCGTTTCGAGGAAAGATCGCTGTAGTTAAAATGTCATTTCTAACTGTTGGGTTGGTTGCGGCGTTATCCGCTGTATTAATGTTATCGAACAGTAAAGCAATGAACACTCGCTCTAGTCAGTTTGGGGATTATTGGGAATACACAGGTAGCAAATTTCCTGCTGTAGCAATAGGCATTGGGTACGGAGGGAAGTATTACTCCCCATCGGATACTGACGACCAAGGTGAGATAAAAGAAATCGATGTAGAAAACGGGACAGCAAACTATAGAAAAAGCGTACAGACACCGTTACTTACTCAAATAAAAAATGGTGGTCTTATCGGGTTCGGTATAACTATAGTTTTTGCACTGTTTGCTGGTTTATATATGACGAGAATGAACATGTCGCTACCAGTAAACGTCATTTATAATGCCATTTGTTTTAATATCATGTGGATAATGTGTGGTACTAGTGTTGTCTTACAACCCACCCCAATGATAATAGTAACATTTGCTAAGTTATTATTACTTTTTTATTTAATTAGAGAAAAGGTAAAAAAAGACTCTTTAACTTTAATGTAATATCTTATCTTTTAATTTTTTTAAAACGGGAGGAGTATGCTATATATCAATGGGCGTTTCTTGACTCAAGAAATGACAGGGGTGCAACGATTTGCTGAAGAAATATCACGCCAGCTAAATAAAATAAGAAAGGATGTAGTTATCTTGGCGCCTAAGGAGGTTTTAAATAAATCTATTCTCAATGAATTTAATATTGAAATAATTGGTGAAAAAAAAGGGCATTATTGGGAGCAAATAGAATTACCTAAATTTTTAAAGGGAAAGGACTCACCTCTATTACTTAATTTGTGTAGTACAGCACCTGCGTTTTATAAAAACCAGATTGTTACTCATCATGATGTTACTTATAAGCGTTACCCAGCAAGTTTCTCTAAGAAATTCAGATTGGTATACGGCGTTTTAATTCCCAGGATTCTAAAGAATAGTCGGCATTTATTAACAGTGAGTGAGTTTTCAAAAAACGAAATTCATAGTGTTTTTAAATACCCTAAAAACAATATATCTGTAATCTATAATGCAGTAAGTAATGCATTTCATAATTTAAATGAAGACTTCTCAGATACGCGAAACGAATACCTTCTTGCTGTCTCTTCACCTAATTTTCATAAAAATTTCCATGGAATGTTGTCTGCATTTGAAACGATCTCGAAGAAGTATGATATCTCTTTAAAGATAATAGGCAAAACAGCAGTAAGTTTCTCTAAGCAGGATTTTTCTAAGTTGCTTTCTCAGTCCGATAAAGTGGAGTTTATGGGCAGGGTTGATGATGAGGAATTGATCAAGCTTTATCAAAATGCATTAGCTTTTGTTTTCCCATCATTTTATGAAGGATTCGGTATTCCACCATTGGAAGCTCAGTCATGTGGTTGTCCTGTTATTTCATCGAATACTGCTTCTATGCCCGAAGTTTTAAAAAATAGTGTGATTTATTTTGACCCAAGTAATATTAAAGCTATTGAAAATGCGATGGAGAAAATTATTTCGGATCCGGAATTGCGAAAAGAACTGATAAAAAAAGGGAACGAAAATATAAAGCGTTTTTCTTGGAATACTTCAGCTCAAAGGATTAGTGATATAGTCGATTCATTTTTAAACGTTCAGGTCGAATATTAAATGAAAATTTTACATGCAGCGGAGACAATAAAGGGTGGGGTGGCAACTGTAGTTCGTCAAATTGTGACTGGCCAAATTCAGGATAATTCGAATGTAGTTAAGTGTATCGCCCCAAGTGAACAGTTGTCTGAATTATATTCCATTGCTGATGATAATATTCTTTCATTTTCACGGACTGGCCGTAACTTACGTTCTTTTTTAAATTTCTTTTTTTTGTTCATTAAAACCGTCTATAAATTTAATCCTGACTTAGTTCACCTTCATAGTACCTTTTCTGGCGTATTGGGTAGGATTGGCTTGATTATTCTATTGCCAGTACGTAGGCCTAAGGTGGTCTATTGTCCTCATGCATTTTCTTTTATGATGCGTGGCAATATTAAAAAAATGAAATTATTTGCATTACTGGAACGGTTGTTTTCTCCAGCAACGGATGCAATTATCTGTGTTAGTCAACATGAAAAAGATAGTGCTATAAAATTTGGTTTGCCAAAAAGAAAACTCAAAGTGGTTCACAATGGCGTACCAGACGTTATATTCAAACCAGGATTAGTCAGTCCGTATAAAAATGAAGCCGTTAACGTTTTATTTGTAGGTCGCTTTGACTATCAGAAGGGATTTGATATTTTACTTGACGCGATGAAGTTGCTTGAAGGAAAACCTATTTTTTTGACAGCCGTTGGCAGTGCTGTACATGGTGAAGAGCCGCCAAAAGAAAGACCTCAAATAGTATATACTGGTTGGCTGAGTACTGAGAGATTGGTCCCGTATTTTATGTATGCTGATGTATTGGTTATGCCTAGTCGCTGGGAAGGGTTTGCTATGGTGGCTTTAGAAGCTATGAGTCATGGTATACCAGTCTTAGCGAGTAATTGTAGTTCTTTTCCAGAGATGATTGAGCATGGTTATAATGGTTTACTTTTCGAATCTGAGGATATTGAAAGCCTGATTAGCTATCTTGAAAACACAGAAAAAGAAACTTGGAAAAAATTAGGTAAAAATGCCAATCGCGTATTTTTAGAAAAATACACAGCTATACAAATGATAGAGAAGACTAACAAAATATACGAAGATTTATTAATAGATTCTGATTGATGCTTTTTGTGTTTTCTATAAAATAATGAAGAGTGAAATCTATGGGGTAGTAATTGATTAAGCATGAAAAAATGAAGGGTAAGAGTATGCTTTAGCTTACTTTCAGTTATTGCAATTCTGTTATATTTTCCTTAGTCTAAGTGTTTATTTTACTTTGGTAAGGTTATTAACACATGGTCAAAAATCATTCGTTTCTGTATTTAAATTGTCAATGGTGTTAGTCTCGGGCGAAAATCATGAATAAAATAAATGGGTTTATGGCAAATTATGTCACTAAATTCTCTTTAGCACTTTCAGATGTATTTTTCTTTAATATTTCTATTTACCTTTCGTATTTGATTATCTACAAAGTTTTTGGTGGCTTGGATGAATTTGTTCCTCAAGACGAGTTTGCAATAAGAGCACTGGCACAATTTGTTTTATCATTACTTTGTGTTTTTTGGTTTTGGACAAGGTTAAGACATTATACCTATAGGAAACCATTTTGGTTTGAATTAAAAGAAATTGTCAGAACTCTTATTATTTTCGCGATTCTCGACTTGGCATTAGTCGCTTTCTCAAAATGGAATTTTTCGAGATACGTTTGGATGATCTCTTGGGCGCTAATTGTGATTTTGGTCCCTGTTGGGAGAACGCTAACGAAAAAAATTCTTAACAAACTGAATATTTGGAAAAAGCATACGATAATCATCGGGTCGGGTAAAAATGCTTTCGAGGCCTACGCTGCTCTTCAAAGCGAAGAGGTTCTAGGATTCGAAGTTGCGGCATTTGTATGTACCGATATTCCCTGTCATGAAAATAAATTTGGTATACCCGTTATCAACAATGAACAAGAGCTGTGGCAATGTTCTGATATTGAAAATACACAGTTCATCATAGCGCTTGAATTTGAACAACATGCACTGAGAGATTGGTGGTTGAAGAACCTTGCGAAGCATAATTGCCGTTCTGTTTCTGTCATTCCTACTTTACGTGGTGTGCCACTGTATGGTACCGACATGTCGTTTATATTCAGTCATGAAGTAATGATTTTACGCGTTAGCAATAATTTAGCTAAACGATCATCACGTTTTCTTAAAAGAACGTTTGATATTGCAGGTTCATTTTTTATCATGCTTGTATTAACCCCAGTTTTGTTATTTCTTGCTTATAAAGTTTCTAGAGATGGTGGAAAACCTATCTATGGTCATGAACGCATTGGTCGTGACGGAAAAAAATTCAAGTGTCTTAAATTTAGGTCAATGGTTACAAACTCACAAGAAGTACTCAGAGAACTTCTTGAGCGAGATCCGGAAGCTAAGAAAGAATGGGATAAGGATTTTAAACTCAAGAACGATCCACGAATAACTAAGATCGGCGCTTTTATTCGTAAAACGAGTTTAGATGAATTACCTCAGCTATGGAATGTATTTATAGGTGAAATGAGCCTAGTTGGCCCACGCCCGGTGGTTGAGGCGGAGCTAGAACGTTATGCAGGTGATGTTGATTATTATTTGATGGCAAAGCCTGGAATGACTGGACTTTGGCAGGTTAGCGGTCGTAATGATATTGATTACGACACCCGGGTTTATTTTGATGCGTGGTATGTTAAGAACTGGGCCCTCTGGAATGATATTGCCATTCTTTTTAAAACTATTGCGGTAGTATTAAAACGTGATGGTGCTTATTGATCCTTTCGTTTGTGATTTTATCCCTACATAATAGGTGCTTGGATTATGGAACGAAGAAAGCTTGTCAAAAATATTTTTATTGCAGCAGCAGGTGTTGCAGCTGTAAGAGTCTCTTCAGCTGCTGATATAAGCACTTCAACTATTCCTGAGATAAAAAGGTTTGATAAAAAGAGTCCTGGTTCTCTTCAGCACAATAGGGCAAAAACCGTAAAACTTAATCCAGAAATGTTTATCAAGAAGAATATTGGTGATGAACACGCTCAAGCTAATTCAATAACCTCAGGTGAAGAGATTAAAGATAGTTATCAAGAGTTTAATCTGATGTTTCAAAGAGCCAAGGATTTATCATCGGAAAATATCGTTGAGATTGTTCTTGGAGGTTATTATAGAGTAACTTCTGGGGATTTTGAATTACCATCAAATTGCCATGTTTTCGGTGGTGGTACTATTTTTTTAGATAGCGATAGTAATGATTTAAATATATTTAAAATTGAAAATCAACAAGATTTTAGTCTTTCGAATATAACTCTATCCTCATCAAAAACCACCGGCCTATGGGGGAGGTCTTGTAGTGGAGTCGTTGTTCGCGGATGCTCTAATTTCGAACTCATTTCTTTAAATATCAGTTATCGCACGGACGCGATATCTATATCCGATTCTTCGCATTTCAGAGTTGAAAATTGTCTTGTACACAAGCTGGGTGAAGAGGGTATTGCGATACGGGCGAGTTTTTCTTGGCTGATTTTTAATAATGATATTTATGAACATAATGGTGATGGGATTCTCCTGAAAACTAGTGGTTCGTCTTCTTATGATGGGAAAATTATCTGTAACAGAATTTTCTCTGCGACAGATATTTTTGGTTTAAAGGGAACTCTGGGAGGAGGGATAACACTTAATGATGAGAAAACTGGTTCAAGTACTACTTTTAGTAACCTCTTGGTTAGTGGTAACTCGATAAGTAACACATCATATGGCATTGCCTTCACTAATATCCAAAACTTAAAGGTTTTCGGGAATGATATTGATACAGTTAATCGTTTTGGTATTATTGTTGATAACGCTGTTTATAACAATCCGCAAAAATATCCGATCAAGAAAACAATTGTTTCCGGAAATACAGTTAAAAATACAGGTCAGGCGGGGATAGCCTTTTATACTGCTAATGGTATAAGTGTAGAAAACACGATTATTTCAGAAAATATAGTTGAAAGATCTGGTCTTCAAAAGAATGCGGATTATCCAGCCATTTCGGCTACCAATGCTACGATATCGTCTAATCGCATTAGTGATAGTAGTACTTTGCTTAGTGCAACAGATTGCATCGTAAATGCCAACTATTTCGGAAGTAGCCTTAAGAAAAATGGTGGTGATAAATATGCAGACTTCAAGTTTAGTGGGGATATTAGCTTTGTTGGTAATGTAATTAATAATGATGGCAAGGGGCATATTCGGCTTAATAAAATCTCCAATCTTATTTTTACTGCAAACAAAATTAATTTATCATCACCCTTCTCAGTTTTCCATTTGGGGTCTGATCCTACAGGTCGGATTTTGATAAAGAACAATCATATTGAATCCCCAGCGAAAGATATTTTCACCGGTATGATGAGTGCAAGCCATCTGATTGATACTGACTATTCGACTTTTGGTAATAAAATATATTTTTTTGGGTTGCCAAAAGAAGGTTACTTCAAAGCTGGAGATAGAGCTATTGAAGTTAGCCCGGTGGCAGGTATGCCATCAGAATGGGTTTGCGTCGAAGGTGGCTCTCCAGGTATCTGGAATATTGAAAAGTTCGCTAATATTAGTGGCCGTAGTGATGCGCTAATGATTGTTCTAGCTTCGGGCGAAAGTATGACTTTTAAATTCCCAGTATCAGGGGTCAAAGTTGGATGGGTAGTGACCTCAGTTACCTCTTCTAAGCTACTTGAAAAAACCTCTTTTACTGCTTTTATCCCAATGAACGATCTTATAATGATTACGGTCAGTAATTATGGAGACGAAAAATTGAATGTAAAAGACACTATATTATCTGTTTTAGTTAATCGTGGGAGCTGAGACCATCCTGTACTATTGTATGATTACCACGCCGAAGTTTTTTGAATAACATCGGCGTGTTGATTTCGATTGTTATTGTTGTTCAAACTTGCTACCTCTCCGTCCTACCTCGAATTGCCATGATTTGAATGTATATAATCATCATTGGTACTATTATTTCCAAAATCATCTTCCTCTTAGTTTCCCCCTTCCAGTGTTAATGCTAAGCATCTTTATTATCCCTAAGACAACCTCCATCATTAACAACACTAATCGCATGGTTATTTGTGTTATAAGTAAAATATTATTATAGGCTGACTAAGGGGGTAAGCTTTTTTTAAAATAAAAATCCTATGCTTATGATTATAAATTTAATGTGGTTAACGCGATATTTCGAATTTTAAGAAAATCCTTAGATTGGTAGCGTTGTCCGGCTTTCCTAACTTTATGTTTTATCGATAGTTCAGTGTGTATTTTTTCGTTTTTGGGTTTGATATGTTTAGGATGTTTTTTTTGCCCAAAATTTTTTGGCTGTCTTTATTTTGTAATGAAAAACACTGGTGTATTAAAAAAATTATATTAATCAATGTGATGGTTTTCTCCTTGTTCCAGTAATGAGTGCTTTTCACCACCTTGACAATATTTAGTTTATGGCCTTTCTTTAACTTAGATAGATGTAATTCGTTAGAGTTAGGGGGTAGAACGTTCATTAAATATTTTTCCTGTTTGGTAAGTTGATGTTTTTTATAACTTCCTGATTCTCATGCTTAGTTATTCTTTGCGATGAGACAGGTTTTTGCTTAATCGGAAATTCACCTCGAAGGGGGTTGTTATGGCTTCTCTGGCGTTTCAAAAAGAGGCAGCTGCAATTTTGTATGCTGTTCTGGGGAAAAATGCGTCAAGTTCAGATTATGATAGCGTTGGTGCGCAGTTCGAGAGTGGGACACTTACGGCCAGCACTTATGTCACCAACCTTCTTTCATCGGCAGATGGCTCGGCATTATTTGGGGGCCAAAGTGATTTAAATATTCTACAAGCTGTTTATACAAAAGCCTACGGCAGTGCTGCGCTAACTACAACACTGCAGGATCTATTGGCATCATCTAGTTTGTCCGAGTCAATTTCTAAGGTGCTTTCTGACCTTATTAATTATCAAGGTTTTGATTCTTCGATAACGACGTCTCAGAATAACTTTGATACGCAAATTAACAAGGTATTGTTCCCTGCCACAAGTCCTGCGGCGGCTGGTCAGGGGGCATCGGATGTACAAGCTATATATCATGTTTTGGGTTTAGTCGCGCAGTCAAGTAATGTGAATTTATTTGGCTCTATTTTGAATGCAGGAACCAAATCAGTTGCGCAAATTGCAGATAAATTTGTCGCCGATCGTTCATATCTAACTTCTTTAAATAACAATGACTTTCTTCTGCGTGTATTCACTGCCAGTTATGAACGTGCACCATCTTCCACTGAGCTCTCTCATTATCTGAGTGAGTTAACCGGTGGGAGCACGCGTGGTCAGATCGTTGCAGAAATCATCACCTCTCTTCGCGGTGCTGTCTCATCTACAGATACTGTTGCGCAGCAGCATTTTAATGATGCAACGGTAACGTATGCTCAAGGAAAAATTGCTGGTTTAACTGCTCAGGAGCAAGCTGCTGCTGTGTATTTAGCTGTACCAGAGCGTGGTATTGATGCTGGTGCTTTAGATAATTGGAGTAAGTATCTATCGTTAAGTACTACTACGTATAAAAATTTCATCAGTTCTGTCTTAGGTTCTGCAGAATTTCAACGTAAAGGCGCACAGCTGACAGGCGATGATTTTATCCAGCATGTTTATACTGCGGTGCATGGTACTGCGGCTAATGCTGGCCAACTGGCGGTATATGCTGCTTTAGGCTCTGATAAATCAGCCATTACTCAGGCAATTATCAACGATCTGCGCACTTCAACCGCAACCGATGCCGCTACTGTTACTCAGCAACACGGGTTTGAATTCGATATCGGCACCAGCTTGTTGTATAAAACTGCAGCCTCACTCACGGCAACAGCGGCTGGCGGCAATGCCACCGGCACGGTTAACACCGGTGCTTCACACCAGATCAGTAATGCTGAAACCGCCGTATTGCAAAACGTGTTGTTAAACGCCAACGCGGCCAGTGTAGTTAACCTGAAGTACGCCGATCACCTGGCGAACCTGACCATTAACGGCACCAGTGCAGCAACGGTCAACCTGTCAGACAATGGCGTTAACCCGGGTGTGGACATTACTGTGAATAACGGCAACGTTATTCTTAACGCCAGTTCTGGTGCTGATGATGTTCTCGTTACTACCGATGCAAACGTTGGCCTTGCAACTTCGACGGCCAAGTTTAACCTCGGCGAAGGTAATGACAGCCTGAAATGGTTAGGCAATGCCGCGGTTGGTGGTGCTAACACGGTAAGTGCCAACATCCAGGCCAACGGTGGTAATGGGGTTGATACCATTTCGGCCAACTTTATTACCAAAAACGTGGTGATGGGAGGTAACGCTCTGGCCCGTACGGCGACGATTACCACCAACTCCTCACAATTCTCTAACTTTGAGAAAATTGACCTGGCTGGTTATATTGGCAAAGCGACGGTAAGCAGTGGTTCAACGGCTGCCAACCATACCTTTGACTTTGGTGTATTAACTGGGCGCGCCACCTCAGAATCAAGCCTTACTGGGACTCTTAGCACCACGGTCAATCAGGCAGCAACGTCCACTATTGGTTCACAAGGTTTTGTGTTGTCTGGTTTGGCCGAGGCAGTGAAAGTGATTAATGCTGCCGGCGGTAACTCCGCGCAGTTGGAAGTGACCGGTAATGCGACGGCGGCAAGTAGTGTGGAAATTACTTTCCTGCAGAATGCCACTGACCACTTTAACGTCACTTTCGATGCCGTTAGTTCAACCGATGTGAATGCCGGTTCCCTGGCTCTGAACAGCAGCAGTCTGGTGTTGCCAACTGTACTGAGCACGCTGAACATTGCGTCTGGCGGTACCGGTAGTTTTGACAATATCTTGTCACTGACTGGCACCAATGCTCAGGTGCAAAACATTGCTGTTACTGGCGATCACTTACTGGATCTGACTGTGGGCAGTGGTTTTAGCAACGTGCGTGATATTAACGCTTCTGCTAATACTGGTGGTTTGGATCTGAACTCAAACCATGCCGGTACCGGTGACGGCATTATCGTTCAACTGCTGAACATCCTGCCGTTGAGTGTCGTGACTACAGGGCTGTTGGCTCCGGTACTTACTGCTTTAGGCCTGAACGGTTATCAACTGACTGTAGAAGGGACCGGCGCGGCTGACAGCTTCAACGTCCTGGGTAACACCACCCTGGCCGGTGGCAACGGTGTGAATACCTATGAGCTGAAGTCCAGTACCACTCAGGCCGGTGTTACCATTACCGACTTTGACAGCACCAAAGACAAGATCGTTGATGCAGCCTCTGCTTTGACCATCTCCGGTAATACCAGCGGCACCGCGGTGGCGGATTACGGTACTCGTGCTTCTGATACTCTGGATGCGCTGCTGGGTACTCTGGTTGGCGGGCTGACCAACGGCGTTATTGGCCTGTTGGGCGGTATCCTCGGTCTCGGTAGCAGCAACGCACTGACGGCTAAAGTGGGTGTGGCGTCAGTGGTGTTTGGCGGTACTGGCGATAATGCCAGCTCTTATGTGATTATTGATAACAACAATAACCACACGCTGGATACTAGCGACAGCGTTGTTTACCTGACAGGGCAAAACCATCAGCAACTGCTGGATACTCTGCATTACGCATAAGGTAAGCTCTGTAGGTTAATAGTTTCCATTGAAACTGTTATTGGTTAAATAATACGGGGAGGTCAAACTTCCCGTATTTTTTTATTTTGTGATCGGCGTCATTATCTCTAGCTTATTCCTTTCTGCATAATTCCCTCATATTTCACCATGTCTTTCATCTTGTTGTTTTCCTTGCGTTTCGAGGAAGTGACCTCCAGGCTTTTTTTTGCGTATTACCTTGCTGATATGGCCGTTCCCTATCTATAGTTAAAAAAAGTATCTGCAGTCTCGAGCATGTTTGGGGAGGCTTCTTTCGGATTTTCTTTATTTTTGTTTTTTTTAGGAATTTCCTTAGAAGAAATCAATGCGGATTGGACTGACAGTGCACATGATGTAAGGGCAGAATGTGAATCAATTTATACCGCGCAATGAAATTGCGGATGTTATACGGACACGCAGTAAAGTTTTTTGGACCGTTGGCATATTCACCGCATTTATTAACTTGTTAATGCTTGTTCCTTCAATCTATATGCTCCAGGTTTATGACCGGGTGCTTCCTTCGCGCAATGAAATCACCTTACTGATGCTGACGCTGATTATGCTGGGAATGTTCGGCATGATGGCGCTGCTGGAGTATGTGCGCAGCATGGTGGTGATCCGTATCGGTAGCCAATTGGATATGCGTTTGAATACGCGGGTTTATACGGCAGCGTACGAATCTAACCTTAAGAATGGTTCTTCCGATGCAGGGCAGATGCTGGGTGATTTGACTACCGTACGGCAGTTCCTGACCGGCAGCGCACTGTTTGCTTTCTTCGATGCGCCCTGGTTCCCGATTTACCTGCTGGTGATTTTCCTGTTCAACCCGTGGTTGGGTTTGTTTGCTCTGGTTGGCTCATTGTTGCTGGTTGCGTTGGCGGTGGTCAACGAAATGGTTTCCAAGCAACCCTTGGGCGAAGCGAGCAAGTTATCGATCATGTCCAGCAGCCTGGCAAGTACCAATTTGCGCAATGCTGAAGTGATCGAAGCATTGGGCATGCTGCCTAATCTAAAACGACGTTGGTTTGGATTGCATCAGAGATTTCTCAATAGCCAGCGTGTTGCCAGCGAGCGCGCGACTACCGTCAGTTCCATCACCAAATTTGTTCGTCTCTCTCTGCAGTCATTGGTCTTGGGGTTAGGGGGATGGTTGGCGATTGATGGGCATATCACCCCCGGCATGATGATCGCGGGCTCTATTTTGATGGGGCGTACTCTGGCGCCCATCGAGCAGGTGATTAACGTCTGGAAAAGCTGGAGCTCAGCCAAACTGTCCTATCAGCGTTTGGTCAAACTGCTTGATAAGCATCCTCCGCGCGGAATGGGGATGTCGCTTCCCCGTCCTGAAGGGATCATCTCGGTCGAAGGCGTCACCGCCACCCCACCGGGATCAAAAGCCGATGCGGTGTTGCACAATGTCAGCTTTGCTATTCAACCGGGCGACGTGCTGGGGATTATCGGGCCAAGCGCTTCCGGTAAGTCTACGCTGGCGCGTTTACTGGTCGGTATCTGGCCAGTCAGTGAAGGCATTGTGCGTCTTGATAATGCTGATATCTACCAGTGGAATAAAGATGAGCTGGGGCCGTACATTGGCTACCTGCCGCAGGATATCGAACTCTTTGCTGGCACCATCGCTGAAAACATCGCTCGCTTTAACGATATCGACTCCGAGAAAGTTATTGAAGCCGCCAAGCTGGCCGGGGTGCATGAACTGATCCTGCGCTTCCCTAATGGTTACGACTCGATCATCGGTAACGGCGGGGCAGGGTTATCCGGCGGACAGAAGCAGCGTATTGGCCTGGCACGTGCGCTGTATGGCGATCCATCTCTGATCGTGTTGGACGAGCCTAACTCCAATTTGGATGACGCCGGTGAGAAGGCACTGAATCAGGCCATTTTGTTCCTCAAGCAGCGTAATAAAACGGTGATTCTGATTACTCATCGCACCAACCTGCTGTCGATGACCACCAAGCTGCTGCTGTTGGTCAACGGTAGCGTCAATGCGTTTGGCCCAACGCAGCAGGTTCTGCAAGCCCTGGCCAATGCGCAAAAAGCGCAGACTCCACAGCAAGCCGTGCGTGCGGTCAATTCCGAGCCGGACGAAGGCAATATCCCAAAAACTCAAATTAATTAAGCCGTGAACTTGCCGGGCGGGGCCACAGCGCCGCCTGCAGTCGAAGGAGTTGGTATGTCTACGCACATTGGCGAGCCGCAAGACTCGTATTCAGAAGAGATCCCACAGGACGAGCGGCGTTTTACCCGCATGGGATGGTTGGTGGTGGGGCTTGGCCTGTTTGGTTTTTTCGCCTGGGCTGCATTTGCACCTTTGGATAAAGGGGTTGCTTCGCCAGGCTCGGTGATTGTTTCCGGCAACCGCAAGACCGTGCAGGCGCCAGCCAGCGGCATCATTAAAAGCATCACCGTAAAAGAAGGCGACAGGGTTAAAGCCGGTGAAGTATTGGTGCAACTGAGTCAGGTACAGGCGCAGGCGCAGGTTGATTCTCTGCGCGATCAATACTACACCACCCTGGCCACCGAAGGCCGCCTGCTGGCTGAACGTGATGGTTTAAGCAAAGTGACTTTCTCGCCGGTCTTCGAACAACTCCAGGCTCAGCCGCGGGTTGCCGAGATCATCGCCCTGCAAACCCAGCTCTTCTCCTCGCGCCGTCAGGGGCTGCAAAGCGAAGTCGACGGTTATAAACAGTCGATGGACGGTATGCGTTTCCAGTTGAAAGGCCTGCAGGATTCCAGGGTCAATAAACAGATCCAGCTTTCCAGCCTGCGTGAGCAGATGAACAGCATGAAACAACTGGCTGCCGACGGCTATTTACCGCGTAACCGTTATCTTGAAGTACAGCGCCAGTTTGCGGAAGTTAACAGCAGCATCGATGAAACCGTCGGGCGGATCGGCCAAGTACAAAAACAGCTGCAGGAATCTCAGCAGCGGATCGATCAGCGTTTTGCCGACTATCAGCGCGAAGTCAGAACCCAACTGGCGCAAACGCAGATGGACGCCAGTGAATTCCGAAACAAGCTGGAAATGGCGAATTTTGATCTCGGCAACACCGCTATCACCTCGCCGGTGGATGGCACCGTAGTCGGATTGAATATCTTTACTCAGGGGGGCGTCGTGGGAGCGGGTGACCACCTGATGGACGTTGTACCTAGCCAGGCTACGCTGGTGGTGGATTCCCGCCTGAAGGTAGAGCTGATTGACAAGGTGTACAACGGGTTGCCGGTGGATTTGATGTTTACCGCTTTCAACCAGAATAAAACCCCGAAAATTCCGGGGACGGTGACGTTGGTTTCTGCCGACCGTTTGGTTGACAAGGCCAATGGCGAACCCTACTACCAAATGCAGGTTACGGTATCTCCAGAAGGCATGAAAATGCTGGGTGGGGAGGATGTTAAACCGGGTATGCCTGTTGAGGTGTTCGTGAAGACAGGGTCGCGCTCACTGCTGAGCTATTTGTTTAAACCTATTTTGGATCGCGCTCATACTTCATTAACCGAGGAATAATTTTGATTCAATTTAAACGACAGGTTGCTGGCCTTGCTATCAGTACCCTCTTGTTTGCGATATCTGCGCCGGTTCATTCGATAGGGATTCTAGACGCATATTCGCTGG
>Ga0105251_10000362_pt1 | contig 44619 bp, 43 predicted proteins | sample KBSS64metaG_FD_80424 | JGI IMG/M metagenome (GOLD analysis project Ga0105251, IMG submission 80424) | Switchgrass rhizosphere microbial communities from Kellogg Biological Station, Michigan, USA - KBS S6-4 metaG | ecosystem: Host-associated > Plants > Roots > Rhizosphere > Soil | place...
AGTCGACCGATGGCGCCACCGTGAGCGATTTCCAAGTGGCGCGATCGCCCACGGCGCTCGGGGAATGAGCCAGGGCCGGCGCCTGTGCCGTGTGGCCAGCGCCCGTCCTGGGACTTCGCCACAAGCTTGGATTCATCTCAATCATCAAGGTGCCTCGTGCCCGCAATGGATAGAGTCAGGGCGGTCACTCTCGCTTCGCTGGCTGTACTTGTTCTTTCGCTACTTCTGCTTGCTTGGTTTCTTGCTTCCCACTCTTACCGTTTGCAGGCCGACGATACGGTCACCAGTGCGCGTATGCACTTCGTCTATGTGCCCCCACATACACAGGCTATTGCTTTAACGATCGTTGTAGCGTTATTTTTTGCCTCCTTATTCATCCGACTAAAGGCTTCCGCTGCCGGAAACAGGTTGACAGTTGTGTCGTCCGAGATTTCGCTGCTGCTGATGTCCATCAATATCTTGCTCTACGGGAAATTCGCGGTGCGTGCACTCATCGAGTTGATGTTCTAGTGGGTGCATTCCGGCCGCGGTCGCTGCATGCGTTTGGTCGCCGGGTGGCGGCCCAAGCGATGTGCACCAGGAAAGGCAAAGGACGTGTTCACTTTCAGGCGATCAGGCTTGAAGTCGGACTTCGCCTATCCTGTACCGACACATCCATATCAGCCTCAGGATCAGGCTCGCTTTCAAGCACGTTAGGCCCGATTTTGGATTGCACTCTATCCTGGAGCGATAAAGCTATATGACAGGATCGGTGATGTACAAACTAGGTCGCGAGATCTGATGCGGCAATCGGCTTGGCCGATGAGCCCTGTTGGTTGGCGTGCAGAGCGGAGCATGGTCACGAACCTTCGTGGCTGTCTGTGCTTTCTCGCGATTGCGGCGCCAAATGCCCTGTGCTAGAAAAGCCGCATCGTCACGCGAGGGATGCTAGTGAAGACTTCTTCAATCCTTCTTCTGGTCACGATTGCACTTTCCTCCTGCAGTTCATGGAAAGCCGCCGATGCGTCCGCTCCGGCGAGGCCCAAATCTACTGAAGCCGTCATTGGAAAGGTGGAGTATCCGCAGGAACTTCGCGGTGCGTGGATGCCTGCGGGCCTGGGATGTCCCGCGACGATCAATCCAGATAGCGAGTCTCTCCTTCTGATCGAGGCAGGCATCCTTGGGCAGTACGAGAACACCAGTAAGCCGCTACGTGTAGAAAAGATCCAGCAGCATCCTGCCATGTGGCGCATCCATTCAACCTATAGCCCTGGGACGGGGGAGTACGAAGGCGAGGGTGACGAGACATTCTTGTTGGATGGTCGTTCCTTGGCTATCGGGAACGAACGCGCAACAGTCACCTATGTCAGATGCAAATAATGGAGTCTGCACATGCCAGAGCAACCACGGACGTTCCATATCGAGCAGTTGGGCCCGCCGCGCGGAGCGAGGGGTGTTCAGGAAAATGAGCCTGTCGCTGATCTAGAGGACTTGACGACACATCATCCAGGTGCCAACCGCGCCATCCACATGGAGGATGGCCACATCCGCGGAGCAGAAGACCAACAGCCGACATATCGAGGTGGAGATAGGTCTTACGCTTACATCGACGGCGAGTTCCAGGAAGTGATAGATCACACGACCGACCGGTATGGATCATTGAAACCGGACCAGGTGCTGATGGTAAAGGACTACATCCTAGAAGACCCCGCGCCGCCGAGGGGAACCAGTGCGCGCGCGGTAGGGGTTCCTTCCCCGACGGCGGGCTACGTCAGCCGCGTCAGCGACGCAGGGGGAATGGTCGAGATCATGGATCGCGAGGGAGGCGATGTGATCGCGAGAATACGCCATCTCGACCCGATTTCCGTTCGGGAGGGAGACACTGTCACGTACGGCGAGTCGCTCGGCACGCAAAGTAACAAGGGACTCCCACGTAACGCTGGCGTGCATGCTCACGTGGAAATGGACACCGCGCACCATCAACAGCTGGTCGACTATTTCGACGACCTAAATAGCGGAAGATTGTCGGTTCAGCCAGAACTGCGAGCAAATACAGCACGGCCGGTCGTTGCTGATGGAACCTTCCGTCTTGGGCAGTCGGACGAGCGGATCGGTGACGTCCAACGCGTCATGGCGGGCGAGGGATACCGTGCAGTGGATGGGGGTGTATTGGATCACGATGGTGTGTACCGTCCGAATATGCAGGGAGCTTTGCTCGATTTCCAGAGAGATCACGGGCTACCTCAGACCGGAAACATTGATCCACCAACATTGGATCTGGCGCCGCCTATGCCGCGCCGCGAGTTAGATGGTGAGCATGGACGCCCTGCGTATCAAGCTCCGCCAGCGCATGCTGCGCCCGGTCATCCGGATCACCCCGATCATGGGCGGGCTCTTCCGGAGCAACCCGCTCCTGCCGTGAACCAGCATAGAGGAGGGCATGCCTCCAGATCGGAGCAATCGCAAGTCGTGGGTGAACTCTCCGCTCACGATCGGGCGATGTTCGAAAAGTTGCGCGATCGAATTCCTGGCCACATTTCAGACGATGCGGTTGCTGCCGCACTCCACGGCGCGAAGAAAGCAGATATCGATTCTGCCGAGAAGATAGCCGACGTCAGGCTGGCGGGCGACCAGATCTACGTGGTTGGAACAACGCCGGGTTTTCGCGCTGTCGTGGATTTGTCCCAGAAGATTCCTGCTGTGGAAGAAAGCCTCCAACAGACCCGACTGCTCAACCAGGCGCAGGTGCTGTCACAGCAGCAGGAAGATCAAAACCGGCAAGCGCGCGCAGGGGAAAATAACGCCCGGGTGATATGACTGCCTTTCGGCCGCAGCGACCTCCTGGCCCGACAATGTGCGGCAGAATCCAGACGGAGCGCATCCAACGGTGCGATGATAGCGTCCCAGCCGGCAAGGCCTGCTAGGCTAAAAGGAGATCGTCGCCATGGATGCCGCCGCCGATGTTCGCGTTGCCTGAGCATCAGACCGAGATGGACGTGCCCGGTCGCGTCACTACCCTCGATGCGCTTGAGGCGCTGTACGGCCAACCGGCCGAGCGCGCCGTGCGCAAGCAGCTCGATCACTTGAACGCCGACTACCAGGCCTTCGTGCGCGCGTCGCCGTTCGTGGTGCTGGCCTCGGTGGGCACCGAGGGCCTGGACTGCTCGCCGCGCGGCGATGCGCCCGGGTTCGTGCAGGTGCTGGATGCGCGCACGCTGGCGTTGCCGGACCGGCCGGGCAACAACCGCGTCGATACCCTGCGCAATCTGGTGCAGGATCCGCGCCTGTCGATGTTGTTCCTGGTGCCTGGCATCGGCGAAACCCTGCGGGTGAACGGTCGCGCGGAGATCCGCATCGATCCTGACCTGCTGGCGCGGTTCGCGATCGGCGAACGCTTGCCGCGCAGCGTGATCGTGGTGCGCATCGAGGCGGCGTACTTCCACTGCGCCAAGGCGATGGTGCGCTCGCAGCTGTGGGATCCGGCGCGGCACCTGCCGCGCGATCGGCTGCCCAGTCCGGGCACCATGCACGCGCATCTGGCCGACGGTGCGTTCGACGCCGAAGCCTATGACCGGGCGTTGCCGCAGCGCACTCGGGATTCGCTGTATTAGCGCACCGGCCATGCGGGTGATGCAGTGTTACGACCTGGTACGGATATCGCCGCAACGCAATCGCCTTCTGGCGCTACGCTGCGCGCGAGCCCCGCAAGATGGCCGGTTGCTGCTGATATACGGGGGCGGCTCGTGCCATGGCCAGCCAACGAGCTGGCGCGGATGGACAACTACAGTTAGCTGGCGGCGCGGCCGACAACGCGAGGTCTGCACCCATCGCCTTGGGCCACCTTGGAGTTCCGTCGAACATGCCCGCGTTCCGTTTCTGCTGCTTGTTATTGCTCGCCCTGCCGCTTTCCGCCCGCGCGCAGCAGGCGCCCGACGCTGCGTCGTTCCCGGACCCCGCGCGGCTGCGCGCGTTCGGCCAGAACGGCGTTGGCCTGACGCTGCACACCAATGCGGTCTGCCGGGACGACTACGAGGAGGAGATCGAGGTCTCCGGGTCGCTGGGCAATGGCTTCCGCGCAGTGGGCGGCAAGGCGGCGCCCACGATCTCCGTGCGCCAGGCGCTGGCGGTTCCGCAAGGCCAGCCGCTGGAGTTTCCCGGCGCCGCGTACCAGTGCTTGAAGGCGGCGTCGGCGGCATTCGCCGCGAAGTAGCGTTCGCGAAGGCGGGAGCTACGATGCCGCAGGGTGCGGCTCGCCCAATGGCGTGGGGTGCAAAATCGAGCAGCTGCTGACGATCAGGCGCGGCGCCCCAGCCACGCGTCAATGGCATGGCGCCCGCCGCCACGCGCGACGATGTACAACGCCAGCACGCCCATCAGCACCGGGAACTCGATGCCGCGGTCGAGCCAGGGCCAGGTCGGGCCCAGCGCAACGCTGATCGCGGTCATCTGCAGCACGACCAGCGACGCGACCAGCCGCGTGGCTAGGCCCAGCGCCAGCATGAGGGCACCGCCGGTCTCCAGCAGCATGACCAGGAAGGCCAGTTGCGGCGCGAAGGGAAGGCCGAGCACGTTCTGGATGAGACCGATCGATCCGGCCATCGGATCCTGCATCGAGCCATGCGGGATACCTAGCGCCTTCGGCAGGCCGTGGGTGAACAGGACGATGGCGAAGACGATGCGCAGCAGGACATAGAGCCCGGGTTCGAGACGTGCGGCCCATGCGCCCGCGAGGGATCGGGGAGGTGCTGTGGTAACGGTCATATGGGCTCCTTGAACGGAGTGCGCGAATGCTCGCAAGCGTTCGCAGAGCGGATGTGCCAATGCGAATGCGGGCCGGCGCCGCGCTTGCCTCACTGCGCACGGTGGGGCGCAGCCATGGCGACCGGGTGCGGATGACAGCGACAGACGATGGCTGCTGTTGCCGGGTGCGGCAGCAAGCGCTACGTCCGCTTCGGCGCCAACCCCATCTTCTCCAAGGTGAGCGTCTCGTCGGCACGTCCCCAGCCGCCGTCCGCGACTTCCTCGACCAGCACCATGGAGTACGGACGCACGTCCTCGCCGAAGTATTCGACGAACATCGCCGTGGTGCGGTGGATGATCTCTTCCTTGCGGGCGTGGTCCAGAATTCCTTCGGGGAACTTGTAGTTTGCGAATGGCATGGGGTACTCCGTTGTGCTGAGTGGGACCGAAAGAAAGGGCTGGATCTCCAGCAGGGAGCGGTGCAGTGGATCGAACAGAGGCGCCGCTACTGCGTGCTACTTGGCCGTCATCCAGCGTCCGCCTGCGTCGCCGCCACGGACGGCCGCAGCAAATCGCCAAGTTCCAGGCGACGCAGGAATTCGGCGCGGATGCGGTCGGCCACGGCGGCGACCACCGCGCAGCCGTCGTCGGACGGATCGACGTGCGCCCGGAACGGGCGCTGGCCGTAGGGCGCCTCGATGATCTCCACCACCGCGCGCGCGACGCTGGCCGGGTCGGCATCGGGCGGTTCGCAGGCGGCCAGGTTCTTCAGCGCGATGTCGGCCAGGCCGCGGGTCGCGCCTTCGTCGTACGCACGTTGCCGTGCCGCATCGTCCGGCGCGCCGGCATGCGCGAAGTGGTTGGTGCCCTGGGTGAAGGCGCCGGGCACGACGATGCTGGTCTCGATGCCCCAGCGCGCCAGTTCTGCCGCATAGCTGACCGCCAGCGCATCCATCGCCGCCTTGGCGGCGAAGTACGGCGCCAGGAACGGCGGGGTGCCGCCGCGGTGGCTACTGCTGCCGATCCACAGCAGCAGTCCCCTGCCTTGCGCTCGCAACCGCGGCAGCGCGGCGCGGTTCACCCGCTGCGCGCCGAGCACGTTGACGTCGTACAACTGCGCGTACTGCTCGGGAGTGAACGCCTCGGCGGCGCCGAATGCCATATGCCCGGCGTTGTGCAGCAGCACGTCGAGGCGGCCTTGCTCGGCGAGGATGCGCGCGATCGCCGCGTCGGCGGAGGCCTGCGCCTGCACGTCCAATTCGATCGCATGCAGCTGCACGCTGTGTTCGGATGCGTAGGCCGCGACGCGCTGCGCCTGCGGCGCGTTGCGTCCGCCGGTGTCGCGCATGCTGGCGTAGACGATGTGGCCGGCGTCGGCCAGCGCACGCGCGCTCATCGCGCCGAAGCCGCTGGACGCGCCGGTCACCAGAATCACTTGGCGCATGGGAAGGCCTCCTCTGTGGGTGGGCGAACGCCGCGGCTCAGGCGAAGCCGCCGTTCGCGCGCAGCACCTGGGCGTTGACCCAGCCGCCGTCGGGGCCGGCCAGGAACGCCACCACGCCGGCGATGTCCTCGGGCGTGCCCAGCCGTTCCAGCGGCGCCAGCTTCGCGCTCTGTTCGATCTGCTCGGCGCTCTTGCCGTGCAGGAACAACTCGGTGCCGACCGGCCCGGGCGCGACGGCGTTGACGGTGATGCCCTTGCCGCGCAGTTCGTTGGCCAGCACGCGTACCAGTCCTTCGACGCCGGCCTTGGCGGCGATGTAGGGGCCGTAGCCCGGGAAGGCCTTGGCGATGACGCTGGTGGACAGCGCGATGATGCGGCCGCCGGCGCCGAGCTGCGCGGCCGCCTGGCCCAGCACCAGGAAGGCGCCGCGCAGGTTGGTGGCGATCGCCTTGTCGAAGTCGGCCAGGCTGTCGGCGCCGATCCGCGCCATCGGCATGATGCCGGCGCTGTTGACCACCACATCGATGCGGCCGAAGGCGGCGCGCGCGGCGTCGAACAGCGCGGCGACGGCGTTGGGATCGGCGACGTCGCCCTGCACGGCGACGGCTTGGCCGCCGGCCGCGGTGATGGCCGCCACCGTCTCCTGCGCCCTGGCGGCGTTGCCGGCGTAGTTGACGACGACGGCGAAGCCGTCGGCGGCCAGGCGCTGCGCAATGGCGCGGCCGATGCCGCGCGAGGCGCCGGTGACGAGGGCCGTCTTCACTGTGGGGGTATCCATGGCGGGCTCCTGGGAAGCGGGCGGGCTGCCCGTGGAGTCGCAGTGTCCGGGTTCGCGTTGGCGGGATAAATCCTGCTAGATTGGTATATAAATTCAATCGGGGACAACAATCGTCGCCATGGACCGCCTGGATACGCTGCTGTTGTTCACCCGCATCGTGGAACTGGGCAGCTTCAGCCAGGCCGCGGCCGCGCTGGAGATCCCCCGCGCGACCGCCACGTACGCGATCAAGGCGCTGGAAGCCCGGCTCGGCACCCGGCTGCTCGACCGCACCACGCGCCACGTGCGGCCCACCCTGGACGGGCAGGCGTTCTACGCGCGCTGCGTGCATGTGCTCAGCGAACTGGACGACGCCGAATCCTCGCTGCGCCACATCGCCTCCAATCCGCGCGGGGTGCTGCGCGTGGACATGCATGGCGCACATGCCACGCGCATCGTGCTGCCGAGGATCGACCAGTTCCGCGCGCGTTACCCGGGCATCGATCTGGTCGTCAGCAGCGGCGACCGCCTGGTCGACCTGGTGCGCGAGGGCGTGGACTGCGTCATCCGCGCCGGCCCGCCGCGCGATTCCTCGCTGGTGGCGCGGCGGCTGGCGAACATGCCGCAGGTGGTCTGCGCCAGCCCGGACTATCTCGCCCGCTTCGGCACGCCGCGCCACCCGGACGACCTCGCCGCGCATCAGGTGGTGAAGTTCTTCTCCAGCACCGGCACCATCGACGACACCCTGGACCTGCGCATCGGCGGCCAGGTCCGCGCCATCGCGCTCGGCGGCTGGATGGCGGTCAACGACGCGGAGAACTACGTGATCTGCGCGCTGCGCGGCTGCGGCCTGATCCAGTTGCCGCGGTTCCATGTCGAAGCGGAGTTGCGCGACGGGCGCCTGGTCGAAGTGCTGGGCGAATGGCCGAGTCCGGACTACCCTTTGTCGGCGATGTATCCGCAGCACCGGCAGTTGTCGCCGCGGGTGCGGGTCTTCATCGATTGGTTGAGCACACTGTACGACGAGGCGTTCGCGCGCCCAGGGGAAGCAGGATGAGATTGCGATGGGGCATCGCCGGCGCGCTGCGCGCCGCGGCGCGGTGCATGGTGGGCGTGGCTGTGATGATGGCGGCGATTCCGCCGGCGGCAGCGAAGGACAAGCGCTGGGATGCCGAGCGTGCCGAGGCCATCGCCCGGCAGCTTGCGCCGGTACGCGAGGCGGTGGTCGAAGACTATCTGCGCGGCGACCCGGATCGGGCCTGGTCGCGCTTGCGCGGTGCGGTGGACGAAACGGATTGGCTGGCCGTGCTGGCGCTGGGGGACCACGCCTGGGCTTTCGATCCGGCGCAGTCCCTGCAATGGCATCGCCGCGCCGCCGCGATGAGCGGCGACGATCCCCATGCGCTGGTGGAACTGGCCCTGGAGTACACGCGGCACGAGCAGTGCGCCGAGGCGGTCGCGGCCTGGCAGAAGATCGACAAGGCCGGCTTGCTGCACAGCCACCTGCCCATGGTGGCGGGCTACTGCTATCTGAAACTCGGCCAGGACGCGGCCGCGTTCGCGATGATCGATCGATCCCGGTCGCGCCACGGCGGTCTGGAGCAGTTGTTGCAGGAGCTCTGGGGCAAGCCGATCGCGCTGGCAGTGCATGCCGAGCGCATGCAGGCCTTCAACCAGAGCGGCGACGTGCAGGCGTTGGAGGCGGCGCTGGCCAATGCCATCCGCTTCGACATGGGCGCCGATCGCGGCCAGGCCTTGCTGGCCATCGCCGATGCCGCCACACGTGCCCCGCACAGCGATCTGGCCGGCCCGCTGGCGTGCCTGCGCCCGGTATTCGCGAGCGAGGCCGGCAAGGCGGCTGGCGCGGACCCGGGGACGCAGCCCGCCGGCGAGCGAGCCACCACGGACCGGCTGCGCGCGTTGTGGAAAGCGCAAACGGCCCAGTGCAAGCTGTCCGTCGATGCCGATCCGCTTCCCGAAAGCTCGGTGCTGTTCGAGTTCCTGCTGGTCAACGCGCTCAACCTGGAGATCGCGACGTACCAGGACGTGCTGGCCAGGCAGCGCGACGCGTTGGACCAGCGTGCCCGCTCCACGGGGGGCGATCTCAAGGCGCTGCACGTGTTGGCCGCGCTGCAGGACAATCTCAAGGATCCGGCGTTGAAGGACACCGATACGCTCGGCTGGGAGCGCTACGGCGCCGCGGAATACGCCGCCAGCCGCGTCCGCGGCGAGATCGTCCAGGGCGTGTTGTCCGAGCAGGGCAAGGTGCTGCTGCAACGCGCCTACGCGCAGTTTCCCCATGACGCGGGGGTGTTGCAGCTGTGGCTGGAGTACGGCGCGCCGGAGCGGGACGCCGCGCGCCAGGGCTGGCGCGAACTGGCCTTGCTGCAGTTCCACACGCCGTCGCTGCAGCGGGAGAACATGCACTTCACCATGGTCGCCATGACGCTGTACCGGGCGCTGCACCGGTATCGGGAACTGTCCGAATAGGCGGATCGGCACCGCCGTTCGCGGCGCGCCCGCGACGGCCAAGTCAAGGGCGGTGCTTGCCTGCCGCCGAGGCGGATCGCGGCCAGCGTGGCCGCGTCGGCCACCGCAAGCGCAGGCCTGCGCCGACGTCGCGCTGGATCCAACGCCAGCGCGGGGTCTGCAAGCGTCCGCGTTGGGGATGCCATTGCGGGCCGTGGCCACGCTTGCTCGGCGCGGCAAGGCGACCTCGGCAACGCTGCCCACGCCTGCGAGCTTCCCGTATGAGCGCAGGGCATGCTGTACTGCCGCGTGGGCCATCCCGGCCACATGCAACCAGGTCACCACACGAGCATCATGCAAGGACGCGACATGGCATCTTCCAGGTGGGGCGAGCTGCTGTTGGTGGTCGCGGTCGCGTTCGGGCTGCTGATCTGGTCCAGCACGTCGGCGCTGGTGTCGGGCGACATCGCGGGGTCCTTTTCCGAGGACGGCCTGTGGTCCATGCTGCTCTACGAACTGCTGGTCATGGCGCTGCTGCTGCCCGTGCTGTGGTACCGGGGGTGGCGGCCGCTGGCGCTGGGACTGCGCTGGCAACGACGGGATCCGTGGCCAGGGATCGGCTTGATGTTCGCCTGCGTGCTGGCGTGCTATCCGCTCAAGTGGCTGGACGGGTTCATGGCCGAGGGGATGAACCCGTCGATGGACGCGATGGTGAGCGGCCAGTTGTCGCTGGCCGCGATCGTGGCGATCTCGCTCGTCAATCCGGTGTTCGAGGAAGTGTTCGTCTGCGCCTACGTGATCCGCGCGATGGAGCGGACCCACAGCCGGGCGGTCGCGGTGAACGTCAGCGTCGCGATCCGCGCCTCCTACCATCTGTACCAGGGCCCGGTCGGCGCCCTGTCGCTGGTCGTGGTCGGGTTGATCCTCGGCTGGTGGTTCGCCCGCACCGGCCGGCTGTGGCCGGCGATCATTGCCCATGGGCTGATGGACCTGATCGCGCTGCTCGCCTATGCCTGATCGATGCCGCCGCCGCCGTTCACGCCGCCGCGGGCGCGAGGCGTCACCGGATCTTGTAGCATCCGCTGCATCGCTCGGCATCCGGACGCCCATGAAGATCGCTCTTGCCGCATTGACACTCGCGCTGTTGGTCGTGGCGCCGGCGCGCGCGGAGCCGCCACGCGACGCCGCCTCACGGCCGATCGCGGCGAACGCCGGAGTCGGCCGCATGCTCGATGCGATCTATGGATCCGGCCGGCCGCATGGCTTCGAGCGCATCGACGTCGGCGCGATCGTCGCCCGCTACATCCCGTTGGGGACGACGAAGGCCGCGGTCGTGGCCATGTTCGCGGACTCTCCAAGTGCGCGCATCGTCGCCAGCAGCGCCGACACGCTCGTGGTCCGGGACGATCGCGGCCGCGCGCTGCTGGATCCGGATGCGCGGTCGGTGGTGATGACCTTCCATCTTGGCGCCGACGGCAAGGTGGCGCGCATCGAGGCGGTGCATCTCAAGCACCAATAGCACTGGAGCGGACGCGGTGCCGGCGCCCGCGGGCGCGCGTCTGCGCGTGCGCGCGGCGCGGTTCCAGGCGCTGGCGCGGTGGTCTAGTAGCGATAGCTCAGCGTGACACTGGTCGTGCGCGGGAGGTCCGGCCAGACTTCGAAGGCGCTGAAGGCGTGGGTGTAGCCGCGCCGGTCGGCCACGTTGTCCACGCGCATGCCAAGCGTGAGGCGCTGGCCGAGTTCGTAGTCCAGCGACAGATCGGTGCGCCAGTACGCCGGCAGGGAGAAACTGTCCTCGACGTCGCCGCTGCGGGTGCCGGTGTAGGTGGAGGAGGTGCCGACGCGCAGTCCGCTCAGCGCGCCGTCGCTGAAGCGGTAGTCGGTCTGCAGGACGAAGCTGTGCCGCGGCACGTTGCGGATGGGCGCGCCCACCAGGGCGGCGTTGCTGTCCTCGATGGTCCTGGCGCGCGTGTAGGCGTAGCCGGTCTGCACCTGCCAGCCGCGCAGGCCCAGCCGCGCCGAGAGGTCCACGCCCTCCGAGCGCTGTTTGCCGATGGCCGCCAGCGAGCCGGGATTGTCGCGGTCGGCGACCGCCACGTTCTGGCGTTCGAGCCGGAACAGCGCGCCGGTCGCGACCAGCCGCCCGTTCCAGAACGCGGACTTCGCGCCCACTTCGTACTGCACGCCGGTTTCCGGCTGCAGCGGCGTGCCGCGCGCGGTCAGTCCGGACACCGGCAGGAACGAGGTCGTGCGATTGGCGAACAGCGCCAACTGCTCGCGAGGTGTGTAGAGCAGGCCCAACTGGCTGGTCCAGGCGTTCTGCTCCTGCTTGAAGCTGCCGTTGCCGGCACGCGCCGACCACGAGGTGGTGTCCTGCCGGTACGTGGACCAGCGCGCGCCGATCACCGCGCGCAGCCGCTCGGTCAGGGCGATGCGGTCCTGCGCGAACAGGCCGAGGGTGCGGAACGCCTCTTGATTGGTGCTGCTGCGCGATGGCACCGGCACCACCGTGGGCCTGCGGTCGTACGCGTACACCGGTGCGTACAGGTCCAGGCTGCTGGCCAGGCCGGTGGCGCTGGCGCTGTGGCGGTTGAAGCGGGTGTAGTCGCCGCCGGCGACGAAGTCGTGGGTCATGGCGCCGGTGCTGGCCTGCCAGGCCAGGTCGTTGTGCAGTGCCCAGGCCTCGCCGCGCGAGCGTGAATCGAGGACGGCGCGGGTCAGCGTGCGCTGCGGTTGGTCCCAGCCGAGCACGCCGAACACGCCTTCTTCGTCGATCTCTTCGCGCGTCCAGGAGGCGGCGGCGCGATAGCGGACGTTGTCGCTGAAGGCATGTTCCAGGCGTGCGCTGACGTCGGTGTTGCTGCGGATGGAGGGATCGAAGGTCGGATCGACCAGGCTCAGCGAACGCGGCAGCCGGCCATTCGGGTTGGCGAGCACGGTGCCTTCGGCCGGCACGCCATTGAAGAATCCTTCCAGGCGATTGCGGGTGTAGAACGTCTCCAGCGTCAGCGTGGTGCGCTCGCCGAGGTCGAACGCCAGCGACGGCGCGATGAACTGGTGCCGCCGGTTCCAGAAGTCCACGAACGACTTGCTGTCGTCGACCGCGCCGGTCAGGCGGAAGCGCGCCGCGCCGTCGGCGGACAGCGGGCCGGTGAGATCGACGGTGCCGCGCCAGTCGTCGAAGCGCGCGTACTTCAGCGTGCCTTCGACGCCCCAGACGCGTTCGGGCTGCTTGGTGACGAGGTTGACCACCGCGCCCGGCTGCAACTGCCCGTACAGCACCGAGGCCGGGCCCTTGAGCACTTCGATGCGCGCGATGGCGACCGCATCGCGCGCCTGGCGCAGGGCGTTGGCGGTCATGCCGTTGACGGTCTGGTTCGCGGCGAAGCCGCGGATCAGGTAGGTGTCGCCGAATGCGTCGAGCGTGGAGCCATCGCGCGAGGCGCCCGGGACGAAGCGCAGCGCATCGCCGACGGTCTCGCTGCCGGTGGCGTCGATCATCGCGCGGTCGATCACGTCCACGGTCTGCGGGATCTGAAGGGTCGTCGCGTCGGTGACGCGCCCGTAGACCGAGATCTGGTCCAGGGTGACCGCATCGGTCCCGGCCTCCTGCGCGGCGGCGACGTGGCCTGCCGACCCCGCGGCGAGCGCGATGGCCAAGGGCAGGCGACGGAGGCGGGAAGGCTGGGACATGACGAATCCGGAATGAGAACTAATCTCATATGTTAACTGAATGGGGAAGAATTGCGTGGTGTCTGCGAAGCGGCCACCGTCGGCGCTGGCCGTTCCCAGCCGGGGTCGCGCTGGTCGCCGCCGCAACCGAGCCTGGCGGCCGCGGCGCGCGGCGTGCCGACCTCGGCCAGGTGGCGATGGCGTGCGGCACCAGGAACCGCGCGCCGCTCACTGGCCCGCGCCGCGCTGGATGGAGGACAATCCCGCCTCCCCCCGATTCCGGAATCGCGATGGCAGCACGATGGACATGGACGGCGCTGGTGTGCGCCATGGCGTTCGGCGCCGCGGCGGCCGAGTCGGCGTCTGGCGAGTACGCCACCAAGGGCGGCTGGGGCAGCCTGGAGATCAGCGGGCAGGGCAGCGCGCGCCGGTTCTCGATCGAGTCGGTGGGGGCCAATGGCCACACCTGCACGCTGTCCGGCGCGCTGCGCGGCGAGATCGGCGAGACCCACGACACCGGCGACACGCCGTGCCGGGTGTCGTTCAAGCCCACGCCCGGCGGCTTCGACGTGAAGGCGCTGACCGAAGAGAGCTGCCGCGATTACTGCGGCATGCGCGCCAGCTTCGAAGACGAGTACCTGGCCTTGCCGGCGGGCTGCACCGCGCCGGCGGAGCAGAAGCGGCGCACGGCGTACCTGGCCGACTATCGCGGCAAGCGCTATGCGCAGGCGCTGGCGGGCATGGACGCGTTCGACAAGGAATGCGGCACCTTCTTCAACTGGCTGGAGCGCGACCGCTTCATCAACGACCGCGCCATCACCCTGCTGCGGTTGGGCCGTCCGAAGGAATGCCTGGCTGCGCTGGACGGCACCATGGCGGGCCGCAGCCGCGACGAGGCGTCGTTCCAGAAGCAACTGGACGACAGCGGCAGCATGCTGCCACCGACCGACTGGGACAGCTATCTGCCCATCGCCAAGTCCACCTGGTTCAACCGCAAACTGTGCGAGGCGGCAAAGCCGTAGCGGTTCGCCGCCAAGCGACGCGGATCCGTCCCACAACGGATCCGCCCTCTGCAGGAGCGGCTTCAGCCGCGACAGAACCCCCGCCACGCGAATCGATGCCGCAATTCGTTCTTGTAGGAGCGGCTTTAGCCGCGACAGAACCTCCGCACGCGAATCGAGGCCGCAACTCGCGATGCAGCTCGCGTGACCCCAGCAGTCCGCCACAACGACGGTCACCGCTCACTGCTTCAGTAGCGGCCCCAGCGCATCACCGGCGTCCTGCACGCCCAGCCGTCAGCGCATCGCAATCGCCACGCCAGGAACCTCACCTCGTCCGCATCGCGCCCCACGCACGCGCGGACACCAGCGAAGCAGCGCAGCAGCAACGACGCCTCCCAGTGCGCATCGCCCACCGCCGCCGGCATCGGCGCACCCCCAGACGCACGCAATCGCAGCATCGACGCGCCCCTCAGTACGCCCGGATCGCGACCACCGCACCGCCCTGCAACTCGACCGCGAAGCGGCCGGGCGCCAGCGTCGCGGGCGGCGTGCGTCGTTCGGCCAGTGCAGTGAGCAGCGGCACCGGGTCGCCCTCGAAGGCGACGCTGCGGGCGTTGCCATGCAGCGCGGAGCCGATCACCGCGCATTCGAACGCCGCCACCTGCGCCAGGTGCGGGATCGCCGGCGCCGCGCGCTGCACGTGGTCGAGGAAGCCCAGCGCCTCGCTGCTGGCGAACTGGCGTGGCGGCTGCCGCGCCGCATAGTCCGCGAACAGCGCCTGGAAGGCGGCCTCCCCGCCGTGCGCCAGCAGCATGCGCGTGGTCAGCCGCGCGGCGCTGGCGATCTGCCCGGCGCGGGCGTGGCCGGCCAGTTCGCGCAGCAGCGCGACACCCGGATCGTCCAGCAGTGCGGCGACCGGATCCGCATCCGCCGCGTCGCCGCGCACCAGCGCGCCCAGCGTGCGCTCCCAGGCGGCCGGCGACGGCAGGCCATGGGCATCGTCGCGATGGCGGCCCGGCGTCGATGGCGGCGCGCGCGTGCCCGGCCGGCGCAGCGCCCACAACGCATGCAGCCTGTCGATCTGCCGGCGTACATCGGCGATGCCGACCTGCGGCAGCGCGGTCGGCAACATCTCGAACACGATCGCGCGCAGGTTCGGCAGTGCCGGCACCACCTCCGCCGCCAGCTCCATCAGGGCCGCGTCCACCAGGCCGCAATGCGCGTCCAGCCAATAGCCGCGATGCGCGCAGCCGCCGGCCAGATGCAGTTCGCATACGCGCTCCAGCGGCAGCGCGGCGAGCGCTTCGCGCACCGGTTGGCGCCCGTTCTTTTCGTTGGTCCACAGGTTGTGCAGGTCGAGCAGGATGCCGCAGTCGGCCAGCGTCGTGACCTCGGCCAGAAAGGCGCCGTCGCTGAGTTCGCCAGCCACGGGGCGCAGATAGTTGACGTTGTTCTCCACCGCGAACGGCACCTGCAACCCGCGCGCCATCGCGCGGATGTTGGCCGCCGCCTGGCGTGCGCTCTCGACGGTCTGCAGCGGCGGCAGCAGGAAGCCGGAATCGACCGGGCCGCCGTCCACCGGCACCGCGTTGAAGCTCAGGTGCTCGCTGGCCCACGGCGCCTGCAGGCGCTGCACCACCTCGCGCATCAGTTGCAGGCCGTGCGGCGTCGGCCCGATGCCGCCGCCGACCGGAGCGGCCACGCCGTGCACGAGTTTGTGGTGCGGCAACTCGGCGAGCTGCCGCACCATGCCGCTGTCGATGCGCATCGGCGCCTGCGCGTCGCCGCTCTCGAACCAGAAGAATTCCGGTTCGATCTCGACCACCCCGATCGCGCCGTCGTCCTCGGCCAGCACCGGCATCAGCGCCGGCCACAGCACCAGGCCGACGCCGAGGTCGGGCAGCGCGTGCAGCGCCGGCGCCACCGCTCAGCCGCCGAGCCGCGGGATGAACCCTTCGATCTCCAGCGCCGGATTGACCCGGAAATCGCGTTCGAGCACGAAGCGCAGGTCGAAGCCGGAATGGCAGCCGGCGCAGCCGAGCCGGCCGAGGATTTCCCGGGTGACCTTGTTCATCTTGTCGAGATCGTTGCCGACGTCGACCGGTATCGCGACGGTGACCGCGTGCGGGGAGCGGAGCGGCGAGCTGGTCCTGGTTCTCTTCATGTGCGTTCTCCATGAACGTTTGGGATGGGCCTGCGCGCACGCCATCCAGGTCGGAAGGCGCGCATGGCAGGCGGGCGGCCGCGAGTCTTGCCGTGCGGGTTGGATGACGCCGCGCCGGTCGCTGTCGCCTGCCGATGACAACGCCACGACCGCCGCGCAGCGGACACGGACGCTGTAGACAGATGGGTGCGGGCGTGTGTCCGGAAGGCCCGCGGCACGGCCGGCGGCGATCCGGCCAGCGCCGAGGTCGACCTGACGCGCGCCGCCGCGCGCGGTCGGCCGTCGCCTGCCGGCCTCTATACTCTGGCGCGCGAGGATTCTCTCGGATGCCACTGGAGCAAGGATGTTCAAGCGATTGCGCCGCCGTTCCGCCGACAAGCGGCCGCCCGCGCCGGCCACGCCCGAGGCCGCGGCGCCAGCCGATGGCGCCTCCGCGGCCGGCGCCCCGCCCATCGACGGCAGCGGCCTGCGCGCCTTGCTGGCGCAGGTGCTGGAAGAGGCGGGCCGGACGCCGGTGCTGCACGCGGATCACCTGCTCCTCGATGGCGAACTGCAGGTGTTCGTCGAACTGATCGAGGTGGCCGAGCTGCCGCCGGACGGCGTTCGCACCGCCACCGTCATCCAGGTCCGCCACCGCAGGTTGTTTCCCGATGGGCTGGCCGAGTTCCAGCACGCGGCGGGGAAGGATGTCGCGCAGAGCCTGGCGTCGGGCTTCGCGACCTGGGCGCGCACCGATCTGGTCGCGCTTTCCGAGGCGGTGTCCGTGGCGCGGGAGGACCGCCGCTGCATGACCATGCGCCTGGAATTGCCACCGCCCGCCGCGCATCTGCGCGAAGTCGTGCTCGGGCCGGTTGCGCGCCTGGGAGGCGCCGCGCAGGCCGAGGTTTGCGATGCCGGCGACGACAGCGAGGAGGACGACGAAGAAGAAGATTTCGACGACAACGTCGACGATGGCGCCGACGCCGACGCCGACGAACAGGCGCATGCGTTCTGCCCGTGCTGCCTGTTCACCCAGAGCCTGGAGGCGTTCCTGCCGCTGCTGGAAGGCGACACGCGCATGCTCGGCATCCGCCTGTTCGCCACGCGCGACGCCGCGGGCGAGATCGCGGCCGATTGCCGGATCAATGGCGTCGATTTCCCCGAGGGCGCCGCCTGCCTGCGCCGCTATGCCGCCACCTGGCCGGCGTATGCCGGGCTCGAGTTCCGCAAGCAGTACGTGGTGGTATTTCCGCCCGAACCGCTGGCTGCGCCGCCTGCGCACAACCTGGCGTCCGAGGGGCATGCATGACGGCGGCACCGGCGAGGGCGCTGTGCGCCCTGCTGTTGAGCCTGCTGCCGTTCGCCGCCGCGGCGTGCAGTTGCGTGATGTACGACAGTCCGGAAGACGCGGAACAGCGTGCGCCGATCGCGGTCGAGGCGGAGATGCTGTCGCTGCGGCACGAGGAATCGGTCGACGCCGTGCTGCCGCTGGCGCCTGTGGTCGAGGTGGTGCGCTGGAAGGTGACGCGGTCCATGCGCGGGCCGTTGGCGCCCGCGCAGACGTTCGAGACCCGGACCACGGTGTCTCCCGCCATGTGCGGGCAACAGGTGGTTCAACCGCTGAGCGCCAGCAACCGCAACGGCCGTCTGCGCAGGCATTGGCGGTTGTTCTTCAATGGCGCCGCGGATTTCATCGCCACCTGTTCGCGCAGCCAGCCGATCGATCCCTAGGCGTGGCGACGCGTCGGCGCCTTGGTCCGGCCTAGTGCGCGCCGGCGGGCGCCGCCAGCGCCGAGGCCACGATCGCGTGCACCTGCTGCGCCAGCGCCTTGCGGTCGCTGCCGGGGGCGATCGCGATCGGCGCATGGAAGGTGACCCGCACCACCGCGCCGGACAGGCGCAGGAAGTGCGCGACATGCGCGCCGGCCTGCATCGTGCCGTAGAACGCGTAGGCGTCGCGGTCGCCACCGTGCGCCAGGCGGCGGCCATCGACGCACAACACGTCCAGGGTGAACGGCTGCAGCGTCCATGGCCGCGCGGCGGCGTCGCCGCCCAGGAACAGCGAGAACAGGCTCGACTTGAACGGGGCGACGCGCTCGCCGGAGGACGTGGTGCCCTCGGCGAACAGCACCACGTCGTGCTCGGGCCGGATCTGCGCGGCGACGGCGGCGGCGACCTGGGCCGCGTCGAGCCGGCGGCGGCTGATGAACACGGTCTGCGCCAGCGCGCCGATGTGGCGCATGCCGGGCCAGCGTTCCATGTCGTTCTTGGCGATGAAGCGCGCGTGCAGCAGGCTGCCCAGCACCACGATGTCGAAATGCGAGATGTGGTTGCCGACGAACAGCGTGCCGCCGCCGCGGCGCGGCGTGCCCACCGTCTCCACACGGAGGCCCAGCAGCGTGCGCAGGCAGGCGAACCACAGCCGTGGCAGCACGAAGGCGCCGCGTCCGCGGATGACGCGCATCAGCAGCCACTGCGGCGGTATCAGCAGCACGCTGACCAGCACGAATGCGGCGAGCCGGACGGCGCTGCGCAGGCTGGCGAAGAGGGACTGCGACGCGGGCCGAGGGGGAACAGGGGGCATGGCGTGGAGTGACGGGGGCGGCGCTGAATGCAGCGCAGTTTACCTGCGATGCCGGCCACTGTCGGCCGCGCAGAGCGGCGGCAGGCTCAAGCACGATGCACCGAACTGCCGGTGGCTCAAAACGCCCCTCTCCCGCCGGGAGAGGGGTTGGGGCGAGGGTGCGGCGCGAAGCGACGCGCGGCCTTGGGCGCACGAGGCTGCGCCCGTCCCCGCATCCGCCCCTTCGGGGCACCTTCTCCCGCAGGGAGAAGAGAACTTCCCGCCCGGTGGCGAGGTCGCGGCGAATGCGCCGTCATCCATGCGGTACGCCACCGCCTATCGCTTCAGTTCGAGCACCGGCACGAAGCCGCCATAGATCATGCGCTTGCCGTCGAACGGCATCGGGTTGTTGGCGGGGTCCATGCGCGGGTCGTCCATGATCCGCTGCATGCCGGCGTCGCGGGTGGCCTTGTCCGGCCATTCGATCCACGAGAACACCACGGTCTCGTCGTCCTTGGCGTCCACCGCGCGGAAGAAATCGGTGCGCTGGCCGCGCGCCACGTCCTCGCCCCAGCATTCGAGCACGCGCAGCGCGCCGTACTCGATGAACACCGCGTCGATGCGCGCGTGTTCGAGGAACGCCTGCTTGTTGGCGGTGGGCACGGCCAGTACGAAACCATCGACATACGACATGGAAACCTCCTCGATCGGCGCGCCGGATGGGCGCCTTCGCGCTTACGACGTCGCAGGGCGCGGGAAATCGACAGACAACGCCATTTCCGGCCGCTCCGTCATCCTGGGCACCCGCCGTGCCGCCGTTGCCATTCCCGATTCCCGATTCCCCACTCCCGAAAAAGCGCTACGGGTCCCGAAACGCTTGCCTCACTTGCTGGCGGCGAGCGAGGCCTGCAGCGCGCTCGCCAGCGCCGCGTCGCCGCTGACCAGTTCGCTCCAGCGCAAGGCGAGGCCCTTGCGGCGGCCCTTCTCGGTGAGTTTCAGGCCCTCCGGGTCGACGGTCAGGGTGTAGAGGGTGCCGTCGATGTCCAGTTCCCGGCGCAACGGCTTGTCCAGTGGGGTCATGCGGCGCTCCCGGTTTTCACGATGCGCCGAGCCTAGCCCGGGCAAGGTGATGACCGGCTCTGCAACGGCGCAAGCGATGAACACGCTCAGGATCGCGACCTACAACGTCAACGGCATCCACAGCCGTCTGCCGCAGTTGCTGGAGTGGTTGCGGCGCGAGGCGCCGGACATCGTCGGGTTGCAGGAACTCAAGAGCGTGGACGCCGGCTTTCCGATCGGCGAACTCCATGCCGCCGGCTACGGCGCGCTATGGCTGGGGCAATCGGCGTGGAACGGGGTGGCGATCCTGGCCAAGGGCTGCGATCCGGTGGAAAGCCGGCGCGGCTTGCCGGGCGATCCACGCGACACGCAAAGCCGCTACCTGGAAGCGATGGCGCACGGCGTGCTGGTCGGCTGCCTGTACCTGCCCAACGGCAATCCGCGCCCGGGGCCGAAGTTCGACTACAAGCTGGACTGGTTCGCGCGGTTGCAGCGGCATGCGCGGCAACTGGTGGCGCTGCCGCATCCGGTCGCGCTGATCGGCGATTTCAACGTCGTGCCCACCGATGCGGACATCTACGATCCGGCCTCGTGGCGCCGCGACGCGCTGCTGCAGCCGGAGAGCCGCCAGGCGTATGCGGACCTGCTGGCGCAGGGCTGGACCGACAGCCTGCGCCAGGTGCACGGCGACCGCCGGATCTACACGTTCTGGGATTACTTCCGGCAACACTGGCAGCGCGATGCCGGCCTGCGCATCGACCACCTGCTGTTGAATCCGCCGTTGGCCGCGCGCCTGCGCGATGCCGGCGTGGACCGCTGGGTGCGCGATCTGCCGCATGCCAGCGACCACGCCCCGACCTGGATCGCGTTGAAGGCGCCGGCCCCACGCGCGGGCGCCGCGGTACCGGCGCGGAAGGGCGATCGCCCGGCGAAAGGCGGCAAGACCGCCAGCGGGCGATCCGGCGCGGCGCCGGCCAGGCCGAAACGCCCAGTGCGTGCGTCGCCCGCGTCCGCCAAGGCGGTCGAGGCGTCGGACGCGACGGCACCGGCCGCGCTGTCGAACGCGCGCAGGGCGGCCAGGATGCCTTTGAACAAGCACCTATCCAAGCCGGCGCCGACGGCCGGGACGAAGCCGATCAAGGCAGTCGAGCCGAGCGGCAAGGCCAAGACAGTCGACGCCGTGAAGAGTACCAAGGCATCCAAGGCAAGCGGCGCGACCAAACCGACCAGAGCTTCCAAAACAACCAAGACAGCCAAAGCAACCAAAGCAACCAAAGCAACCAAAGCAACGCCGCCGGCGAAAACCCACGGAGCGGCCGCGCCGGTCAGGCCGGCGAAACAGAGCAGGTCCACCAGGCGTGCGAAGCCGGCTCCGTCCTCCTGAGCGTTGCATGCGCGTGCGCAAATGGCCTGCGCACCGCGGTTGCCACGCGGCGCTGCCTATACTCGTGAATCGTCGCCGCGCAGCACGCGGCGCACGCGCCAGGATGTTCCGAATGTCTCGCCGCTTGCCGGAGTCGCCGCCATGCACCTGCTTGTCGTCGCGTTGTTGATCGGGATCGTCGCCGGCATGCGCGCGGTGACGGCGCCAGCGGTGGTCAGTTGGGCCGCGAGCCTCGGCGTGCTGCCGCTGATGGGCACGCCGCTGGCCTTTCTCGGGTGGCGTGCCACGCCGTGGCTCATCTCGTTGCTGGCCATCGGCGAACTGATCGCCGACCAGTTGCCGCGCACGCCCAGCCGCAAGGTGCCGCTGCAGTTCGCCACGCGCATCGCGTTGGGCGGGCTGTGCGGCGCGGCCGTGGGCATGGCCGGCGGGCTGTGGGTGACGGCGCTGGTCGCCGGTGCGCTGGGCGCGGTGCTCGGCACGTTCGGCGGCGCCGCGGCGCGCGCGGCGATGGCGCGCCGTTTCGGTCGCGACCAACCGGCGGCCCTGCTCGAGGACGCCGCGGCGATCGCGCTGGGCGTGCTGGCGATGGCGCTGCTGCGATGAGCCGCGCCTTCGATGCGATCGTGGTCGGCGCCGGCCAGGCCGGGCCCGCGCTGGCCGCGCGCCTGGTCGCGGCCGGCATGCAAGTGGCGCTGGTCGAGCGGCACCTGGTTGGCGGCACCTGCGTCAACACCGGCTGCATGCCGACCAAGACCCTGGTCGCCAGCGCGCGCGTGGCGCATCTGGCGCGTCGCGCCGCCGACTACGGTGTGCAGTTGCAGGGCGAGGTCGGCATCGACATCGCGCGGGTGATGGCGCGCGCGCATGCGGTCACCCACGACGCGCGCGGCAACCTGGAGCAGTGGCTGGGCGGCATGCCCGGGCTCACCCTGTTGCGCGGCCATGCCCGCTTCGAGGCGCCGCAGCGGCTGCGCGTGGGCGAGGACCGCATCGCCGCGCCGAAGATCTTCCTCAACGTCGGCGGACGCGCACACGTGCCGGCGCTGCCGGGCGTGGAGCGGATCGACTACCTGACCAATACCTCGATCCTGCAGCTGCAGGACGTGCCGCGGCATCTGGCGGTGATCGGCGGCAGCTACATCGGCCTGGAATTCGCGCAGATCTTCCGCCGGCTGGGCGCGCAGGTCACCGTGGTCGAGCAGCAACCGCGGTTGATCGCGCGCGAGGACGAGGACGTTTCCGACTGTATCCGCAGCGTGCTGGAAGGCGAGGGCGTGACCGTGCGCACCGGCGCGCACTGCATCGCCTTCGCGCCGCATGCGCAGGGCGTGGCGGTGCGGGTCGATTGCCAGGAGGGCGCGCCGGAAGTGGTCGCCAGCCATGTGTTGCTGGCGATGGGGCGCCAGCCCAACACCGACGATCTGGGCCTGGAACACGCCGGCATCGCCACCGACGCGCGCGGCTACATCGTGGTCGACGACGACCTGGCGACCAGCGCCGCCGGCGTGTGGGCACTGGGCGACTGCAACGGCCGCGGCGCGTTCACCCATACCGCCTACAACGACTACGAGATCGTCGCCGCCAACCTGCTCGATGGCGGCCAGCGCCGGGTGTCGCAGCGCGTGCCCGGCTATGCGTTGTACACCGATCCGCCGCTGGGCCGGGTCGGCCTGACCGAGGCGCAGGCGCGCGCCAGCGGCCGCCCGCTGCTGCTGGCCAAGCGGCCGATGACCCAGGTCGGGCGCGCGCGCGAGAACGGCGAGACCGCCGGGTTCATGAAACTGGTCGCCGATGCGCAGACCCACCGCATCCTCGGCGCGGCGATCCTCGGCATCAATGGCGACGAGGCCATCCACGGCGTGCTCGACCTGATCAACGCCGAGCAGCCTTTCGAAACCCTGCAATGGGCGGTGCCGATCCACCCGACCGTGTCGGAGCTGTGGCCGAGCGTGGTCGGTGCGTTGCGGGCCGAAGCGGCCGGCGCGTAGCGCAACGCCGGCCATCAAACCCTGTAGGAGCGGCTTCAGCCGCGACCGGGCGTTATCGGTAACGTCCGGTCGCGGCTGAAGCCGCTCCTACAGGGGATCCGATCATCGTCGTTGCCGATGGTGCGGCGAGCAATGCCTAGCGCAGCATCTCGGTGAACGCGCGGTCGGCTTCGATCACGGCCGGCAGGGCGTCGAACAGCGCGTCCAGGTCCACGTCGTCCAGCAGCGGGCCACTGACCGCCTGCCGCGCTTCGGGCGTGGCGCCGCCGTGGCGTTCCAGCGCATCGGCGACCAGCGCCGCCTGCGCCACCACGCGCGGCATCGGCTGGTCTTCCGGCGCCTGCAGCGGCCGCGCCTGGAAGGCGATCGCGGTCTGGATCACCTCCGGCAGATGCCAGCGTCGCGCCAGTTCGGCGCCCACTTCCGGATAGCCGAAGCCCAACTGCACGGTCTCCTCGGCGGCGCGGCCGCTGGAGGACGCGTCCGGATGCAGTTGTGCCGCGTAATCCGGCGCGCCGGTCTGGATCAGCAGTTCGCCGATGTTGTGCATCATCCCGCAGGTGAACGCGGTTTCCGCGTCCAGGCCCTTCTGCTTGGCCAGCAGCCGGCAGACGCCGGCGACCTCGAAGCTGTGCAGCCAGAACGCGCGCAGGTCGAAATGCGCGGGGGCATGGAACGCGTCGGTCATCGACGAGGCCAGGACCAGGGTGCGCAGGGTGTTGAAGCCCAGGCGCAGGGCCGCGTCCTCGACGCTGGTGGAATCGCGCGCGCCGCGGAAGCGCGCCGAGTTGGCCAGGCGCAGCACCTTGGCCGCGATCACCGGATCGCGCTCGATGCTGCGCGCCACGCTGTCCAGGCTGGTGGTGGGATTGTCGAATTGCAGGATCAGATCCTGCGCCACCTTGGGGATGGTCGGCAGGGTGTGCAACTGGTCGAACAGCACCTCTAGTTTCATGGAGACCTCAAGACAGAACGGGGAAGGCCCGCCGCCGGCGGGCGGCGCCCGCCGGAGGGCGGCGCAGCCCGCGCATCGTAGACCGAATCGTGGCGGGCGGCGTGCACATCTCGCCTACGCTGCATCCTGCCGGTGCCATCTGGACAGCGCGCCTCCCCGGTGGACAACCATCGCCGGCGTTCGCCGTTCGCCGTTCGCCGTTCGCCGCGGCACGCGGCGAACGGCGCCGATACCGACGGCGACATTCGCATGAGTACGGCGCGTGGCGCCATCCCGCGGCTGCGCGCCCGCTGGCAGGCGGGCGTGGTCGGCGATACCCGCTGAGCCCGCCATGGCCTCGCCGGGGTATGGCGCGATGTCGCAGGTGGTGGACTTGAGCACGAAAAAGCACCGCGGCGAAGGCGGCGCTGTGCCGCCGCCGCCGGCCGGATCGGCGCTGCAGCGGAGGATCAGGCGCGCGCGGCGACAAGCAGGACCCCACATCCGAGCGAGCAATGTCCAGGATCCGCAAGCATGGCCTTTCCTGCGGCAGTGAGGCTATCTTCAAGTGCTCAGGCGATGCATTGCCTTTCGATCGACACGCTTCCGCGAGCGAACGGCAGGCATCGGCATCGTGCCGGAAACTTCATCGCAGGCGTTATGAACAACTACTTCCAGAGTCCCTTCAAGGGCAAGCCGCTGGCCGAGCAGGTCGAGAACCCCAACATCCAGGTGGGGCGCTACAGCTACTACTCCGGTTACTACCATGGCCACGCGTTCGACGAGTGCGCCCGCTATCTGCTGCCGGACCGCGACGACGTCGATCGCTTGATCATCGGCAGCTTCTGTTCCATCGGCAGCGGAGCGGTGTTCATGATGGCGGGCAACCAGGGCCATCGTTACGACTGGATCAGCTCCTTCCCGTTCTTCTACCTGGACGACGAGCCGGCGTTCGCGCAATCGCGCGATGCCTTTCGGCGCGCTGGCGACACGGTCGTCGGCAGCGATGTGTGGATCGGATCCGAGGCCATGATCATGCCGGGCGTCAGCATCGGTCACGGTGCGGTCATCGCCAGCCGCGCCCTGGTGAGCAAGGATGTCGAGCCCTACACCATCGTCGGCGGAAACCCCGCCAAGCCGATCAAGACGCGCTTTCCCGAAGCGGACATCGCGATGCTGCTGGACATGGCATGGTGGGACTGGCCGCTGGATCGCCTCGAGCAGGCCATGCCGCTGCTGTGTTCGTCGGATATCGCTGGCTTATATCGAGACTGGCAAGAACGCGATCGATGAGCGTGCATGCGCGATCCGCTGCGCGTCCACGCGGCAAGTCAGGGCATCACCGGGCTGCGTCCGCCCAGGTCATAGCGTCGGCTGAAAGCGGGGCGGCGCGGCTTGGCGTCGAGCCTGGTCAGTGCTATCGCCAGCGCCACGTCATCGTTACTTCCATACCGTCACCGTCACCGTCACCAAAGCCGCAACCGCAGCCGCAGTGGTCCGCACGCCACGGCCCCGGCTGCATCGCCATCGGCAACGCTACGGCCGCCGTCGCCGTGCTTCCGCGCGTCTTCGCATCGCCGCGCGGGCGATGTCACCGCACTGTCACCGAACTGACCCAAACTCGCCGTACCGGGCGCCGGTCCTGTCGGGCCGCGCGGCTTTTTCTCATCCGCGCAGGCGGCAGGATCGAACGATGAAATACGTAGTGCTGGCGCTGGCATGCGCCCTGGCGGCTCCGGCAGCGCTGGCGCAGTCGGGATATGTGGAGATCGAGCGCCGGCTCAGCGCCGAGCAACTGCGCGAGGTCGGCTTGACCCCGGCGCAACTAGCCACGCTCAACCGCCTGCTGCGCGACGCCGACGCGCGCGACGCGGCCCAGGCGCCGCCACGTCCCCAGGCTGCGCCCGCGCCTGCATCGACGGCGGCGCAGGCCAGCGACGCCCAGGCCGAGCAGGGCATGCTGATCGGCCTGGACGACGGCCCGATCAGTGCCCGCGTCCAGGGCGAGGTCGCCGGCTGGGCGCCGGGCACCGTGTTCGTGCTGGACAACGGCCAGCAGTGGAAGGTGCTCAAGGGCAGCATGACCCTGCGCACCGCGCTGGCGTCGCCGGCGATCAAGGTTGTGCCGGGCATCGCCGGACGCTGGTTCCTGCAGGTGGACGAAGACCTGCCGAAGGCGCGGGTGTACCGGATCCGCTGAGCGTCTCGCATCCGGCGTCGCCGCCGCCGGGAGCGGCGCCGGCAGCATCGGACGCCAACGGCGCTGTGGCGGCAGCGACCGCCATCCGGCCTCACGGCGCGCTGTCGCTTCCCTGTAGGAGCGGCTTCAGCCGCGACGAGCGAAGCGCCGAACCCGACGGCGTTGAACGGTGTCCAGGCAGTGACACAGCGGCATGCCGTCAGCGACGGCGGTGCCGAGTACCGATCTCAACGCGATGCCGCGTGTGGCGAGAGCATCGGCATCGGTCCTGTCGGGGCTGAAGCCCCTCCTACAGAAGGCAAGCCCAGGCGTGCCGCGCCTCAACCCGCCGCGCGCACGCGCAAGGTCAGTCCCTTGAGGAAGTTGCGCAGCAACTGGTCGCCGCACAGGCGGAAATTCTTGTGCTCCGGCTGCCGGAACAGCGCCGACAGTTCCGGCTTGGACACCGGGAAGCCGGCGTCGGCGAAGATCTGGTGCATGTCCACGTCCTTGAGCTGGAACGCCACGCGCAACTTCTTGAGCACCACGTTGTTGGTCACGCGCGTCTCCACCGGGCGTGCCGGCACGCTGTCGTCGCGGCCGCGGAAGTGGAACACCAGCCCGTCGAGGACGTGCGCCAGCACCTGGTCGCTGCATTCGACGAAGCCGTCCTCGTCCTCCTTCTTCAGATAGGCCGGCACCTGCGATTTGTCGATCGGGAAGGCGGGATCGGCGAGCTGCGCCAGATCCACGATCATCTGGTCGCTGAGGTCGAGCATGTAGCGAATGGAGCGCAATACGTCGTTGTTGATCATGGCCGGTCCGGTGCTGCCGGGTGGCGTCCGGCGGGGTGCGTAGTCTAGGGCGTGTCACCACTCCCCGAGTATGCCGCGTTGGGTCTGGCAGTCGCCACGCCGGCGTTGCACGGCGCAGCGCCTGACTGGCCGTCAGGTCAAGTCGCGCGGCGTCGGTGTGGCGACTGCCAGACCCAACCCGAAGGGCCGCGGTTGCGCGCGCCCGTGGCGGCGTCATCACTCGGGCGTGGACGGACGTCTACTTCCTCGTTCTTCCTTGCCACAGGCGCGCGCAACCGCGGCGCGGCACGCTCGGGGAGTGGTGACACGCCCTAGGCTGTGTCACCCGTGGCCGGGTAGGCGCGCCACCGCGCCGGCGTTTGCATCCGTGCGCGCATGCGCCATCATCGGCGCATGGACAACACGATTCCCAAGATGGGCGCGGTGCCCGCGCTCAATCCGCGCCAGGAGCAATTGGTGGCGCTGGTGCGGCAGCAGGGCTACGCCGAGGTGGATGGGCTGGCGACGCGCTTCGACGTGACCCCGCAGACCATCCGCCGCGACCTGACGCTGTTGTGCGAGGCCGGCGTGCTGCGCCGCTACCACGGCGGGGTCAGCCTGCCGTCGAGCGTGGAGAACCTGGCCTACACCGCGCGCAAGACGCTGCAGGCGCAGGAGAAGCGGCGCATCGCCACGCTGCTGGCGCAGCACATTCCCGACGACGCCTCGTTGTTCATCAACATCGGCACCACCAACGAGGACGTGGCGCGCGCGCTGATGGGCCACAGCGGCCTGCGCGTGATCACCAACAACCTCAACGTGGCGGTGATGATGAGCGCCAATCCCAGCTTCGAGGTGATGGTGGCCGGCGGGCGCGTGCGCGGCCGCGACCAGGGCGTCACCGGCGAGGCGACCATCGAGTTGATCCGCCAGTTCAAGGTGGATTTCGGCGTGATCGGCATTTCCGGCATCGACCCGGACGGCACCCTGCTGGACTTCGATTTCCACGAGGTGCGGGTGGCGCAGGCGATCATCGAGCATTCGCGGCAGGTGTTCCTGGCCGCCGACCACAGCAAGCTCGGCCGCAACGCGATGGTGCGGCTGGGGTCGATCGCGCGGGTCCAGGCCTGGTTCACCGATCGCGCGCCGCCGCCGGAACTGGCCGCGGTGCTGGCCGAGGCCGGCACGCGCGTGTTCGTCGCCGAGGGCGAGGGGGAGGGCGCGGCCGACGCGACGGCCGCCGGCGACGCCGAGCCGGACTGAGCGATGGTGCGTGGCCAGGGCGTTGCGGCCTGGAACGGGCGCCGGCGTCCGTCCTAGGCGTGTTTCGCCTGAATGTGCGATTGTGTTCGTATTATTTCGTTATTGTGGCGTTAAATGGTGTTATCGGTCGGCTGGCATCTCGCTGCCTGGCGCTGGACCACCGCCGAATTCACTAGTCGGCGACAAAGCTGGCTCGTCGTACACGTTTCGCTGCACTGCAGCGTGATATGTTCGGAAATGTTCGTTTACGATCTTTTCGTCCCGGGCGGTCGCTGATCCGCCTTGGGACACGAGCTTCCGGAGTCAGGCAATGAGCGAGATCTACGATGTGCTGGTGGTCGGTGGCGGCATCAACGGCGTGGGCATCGCCCGCGACGCGGTGGGCCGCGGTCTGTCGGTGTGCCTGTGCGAGCGCGACGACCTGGCCTCGCACACCTCCAGCGCCAGCACCAAGCTGATCCACGGCGGGCTGCGCTACCTGGAGCAGTACGAGTTCGCCCTGGTCGGCAAGGCGCTGGCCGAGCGCGAGGTGCTGCTGCGCCTGGCCCCGCACATCATCTGGCCGCTGCGTTTCCTGCTGCCGCACCAGCCGCACCTGCGCCCGGCGTGGATGATCCGCACCGGCCTGTTCCTGTACGACCATCTCGGCCGCGGCCGCCGCACCCTGCCCGGCTCCAAGCGCATGGCGCTGCGCTCGGACCCGGTCGGCGCGCCGCTGCGCGAGGAGTTCCGCACCGGCTTCGTCTATTCCGACGCCTGGGTGCAGGACGCGCGGCTGGTGGCGCTCAATGCGCTGGATGCGGCGCAGCGCGGCGCCCGCATCCTGACCCGCACCGCCTGCGTCGGCGCGCGCCGCGTCGACGGCGTCTGGCAGGTGCAGTTGCAGCATGCCGACGGCCGCCGCCAGGACGTGCGCGCGCGCGCGCTGGTCAACGCGGCCGGGCCGTGGGCGGTGCAGTTCCTGGACGAGGTGGCCAAGGTCGGGCACGACCACGCGCTGCGCCTGGTCAAGGGCAGCCACATCGTGGTGCCGCGCCTGTTCGAGCACGACCATGCCTACATCTTCCAGCAACCGGATCGGCGCATCGTGTTCGCCATCCCCTACGAACACGACTTCACCCTGATCGGCACCACCGACGTGGACTACCGCGCCGATCCGTCCGCGCCGAAGATCGACGCCGAGGAAACCCGCTACCTGTGCGAGGCCGCCAACCGCTACTTCCTCAAGCAGATCGCGCCCAGCGACGTGGTGTGGAGCTACAGCGGCGTGCGCCCGTTGCTGGAGGACGAAGAGGACAACGCCGCCGAGGTCACCCGTGACTACCTGCTGGAACTGGACGCGGCCGGCGGCGCGGCGCTGCTCAACGTGTTCGGCGGCAAGCTCACCACGTATCGCAAGCTGGCCGAGGAAGCGGTGGATCGGCTGGTGGCGCACAGCGGGCGCAAGGCACCGGCGTGGACCGCGCGCGGCGCGCCGCTGCCGGGGGGCGAGCGGCGCGACATCCGCGCGCTGGCGCAGGAATTGCGCGCGACGCGGCCATGGCTGGGCGAGGCGACCGCCGCGCGGCTGGCGCGCAACTACGGCACCCGCGCCGAAGTACTGCTGGGCAACGCCGCCTCGCTGCAGGACCTGGGCACGCATTTCGGCGCCGACCTGTACCAGGCCGAGGTGGACTACCTGCGCACCCACGAGTGGGTGACCCAGGCCGACGACCTGCTGTGGCGGCGCAGCAAGCTCGGCCTGCGCATCGACGCGACCGGGCGCCAGCGCCTGGCCGACTATCTGCAACAGGCGCCGGCCGCGGTGGCCGCCGCGCCTGCATGAGGCAAGCACCGCGGCCGGCGTTCCCGTCGTGGGCGCCGGCCGGGTGCGCAATCGCCGCGCGCGTCGGCCCCCGCCGCCGCGCGCGAACCTGGGAACGACCGTGGAGGGTGGCAGGCATGTACACGACAACGAGCGACAGCAGCGAGATCGGCGGCACGACGCGGACAGCGGCGCGGGAGTGGCGCGCATGAACCGGCAATTGCTTGGCGAATTGATTTCCGAAGCGGTGGCGATGCTGATCATCATCGCCTTCGGCTGTTCGGTGGCGTGCATGTACGTGCTGTACGACCCCAGCCCGTACCAGAACGCGTACTGGGGCGTGTGCATCGCCTGGGGCCTGGCGGTGACGATCGCGATCTACGTCACCGGTTCGGTGTCCGGCACCCACGCCAATCCGGCGGTGACCCTGGCGCTGGCCGTGTTCCGTGGCTTCGCCTGGAACAAGGTGCTGCCGTACTGGGCGGCGCAGGTGGTCGGCGCCTTCCTCGGCGCGGGCATCGTCTACCTGCTGTTCGCGCCGGTGATCGACCACTACAACCAGGCGCACCAACTGACCCGCGAGGCGGGCGGCGCGGCCGGCGTGTTCTTCACCGCGCCGGGCCTGGCGATCACCCCGATGCATGCGTTGCGCGACCAGGTGATCCTGACCGCGTTCCTGATCTTCGGCATCTTCGCCATCACCGAGCGCTACAACGAGGCCGCGCCCACCGCCAATTCCGGCGCGCTGATCATCGGCCTGCTGGTGGCGACCATCGGCGCCTCGATGGGCTACCTGGAAGCGTGGGCGATCAATCCCGCGCGCGATTTCGGGCCGCGCCTGTTCGCCTACTTCGCCGGCTGGGGTTCCTCGGCGCTGCCGTCGGCCAACAGCTATTGGTGGATTCCGATCGTCGGTCCGCTGATCGGCGGCGTGATCGGCGGCGGCGCCTATCAGCTGCTGATCTATCCGTTCCTGCCGGCGCGGGTGAAGGCGCTGGAGGACGAAGCGGCGTCGCGCCGGACCTGAGTCCGGGCACGCCCGGCGCCGGCCTCGCCGGCGCGTTCCCCCCATTCCGGGCGCCGCCACGGCGCGCGCCCTCACGACCCGCAGGAGTCACCGATGGAAAAGAAATTCATCCTGGCCATCGACCAGGGCACCACCAGTTCGCGCGCGATCCTGTTCGACCGCAAGGGCCACATCGCCGGCATGGCGCAGCGCGAGTTCTCGCAGATCTTCCCGCAGCCGGGCTGGGTCGAGCACAACCCGCGCGAGATCATGACCAGCGTCTACACCACGATCACCGAGCTGTTGAACAACCAGCAGGTGGACGCCAGCGCGATCGCCGGCATCGGCATCACCAACCAGCGCGAGACCGCGGTGGTCTGGGACCGCGCCACCGGCCAGCCGATCTACAACGCCATCGTCTGGCAGTCGCGGCAGACCAAGGACATCTGCGAACAGCTCAAGGCGGACGGTCACGAGGACATGGTGCGGGCCAAGACCGGCCTGCTGATCGATGCGTACTTCTCCGGCACCAAGGTCAAGTGGATCCTCGACCACGTCGAAGGCGCGCGTGAACGCGCGCAGCGCGGCGAACTGGCCTTCGGCACCATCGACAGTTGGCTGATCTGGAACCTCACCGGCGGCAAGGTCCACGTCACCGACTACACCAACGCCTCGCGCACCCTGCTGTACGACATCCACGAACTGCGCTGGGACGAGGAGCTGCTGCGGATGCTGGACATCCCCGCCTCGATGCTGCCGGAGGTGCGCTCGTCCAGCGAGATCTACGGCAACACCCAAGGCCAGTACTTCTACGGCCACGCGGTGCCCATCGCCGGCATCGCCGGCGACCAGCAGGCGGCGCTGTTCGGCCAGGCCTGCTTCGAGCCGGGCATGGCCAAGAACACCTATGGCACCGGCTGTTTCATGCTGATGAACACCGGCGACAAGGCGGTGGCGTCGAAGAACGGCCTGCTCACCACCATCGCCTGGGGCGTGGACGGCAAGGTCGAGTACGCGCTGGAGGGTGCGATCTTCGTCGCCGGCTCGGTGGTGCAATGGTTGCGCGACGGCCTGCGCATGCTCGGCAAGGCCAGCGATTCGCAGTCCTATGCCGAGCGCGCCGGCGACAACGACGGCGTGTACTTCGTGCCGGCCTTCGTCGGCCTGGGCGCGCCGTACTGGCGCAGCGACATCCGCGGCGCGGTGTTCGGCCTGACCCGCGGCACCACCAAGGAACATTTCATCCGCGCCGCGGTGGAGTCGATGGCCTACCAGACCCGCGACGTGCTGACCGCGATGCAGGTCGATTCGGGCATCGAGCTGAAGGAACTGCGTGCCGACGGCGGCGCGATCAGCAACGACTTCATGGCCCAGTTCCAGAGCGACATCCTCGACGTGCCGGTGCTGCGCCCGGAGGTGGCCGAGACCACCGCGCTGGGCGCGGCCTACCTGGCGGGCCTGGCGACCGGCTTCTGGAAGGACCGCGCGGAGATCGCGCAGCAATGGGCGGTCGATCGTCGTTTCGAGCCGAGCATGCCGGCCGAGCGCCGCGAGGAACTGTATGCCGGCTGGAAGCAGGCGGTGGACGCGACGATGGGCTTCCGCATTCGCTGAGCCGCGATGCGCCTGTGCGCCCTGTAGGAGCGGCTTCAGCCGCGACCGGGCATTACCGATAACGCCCGGTCGCGGCTGAAGCCGCTCCTACAGGGTTTCGCTTGTTTCTGGCGTTACACGTACTGCGTCGGCCCGCGCGGTCCCGGGACCGGCGCATCGACATCGCCGACCGGATCGCGGATCGGCGGAATGGTCGGGTCGATGGGCTGGTCCGGCACCGGATCCACCGGGCGGTCGGGTGTCGGGTCCACGCCGGGATTGGGTACCTGCCCGGGCACCTCGTTCGGTGGTTGCTGCGGGTCCTGGCCGGGGTTGGGGTTTTGCATCTGCATGCGGGTCTCCAGCGGTGGGGCACGAGCGGACACCGTGCGCGTGATGCCAGGCGCAGCGGGTGAAGCCGATGGCAAGAGCGGATGAAGAGAGCGCTGCGGGAGCGGCGCGTGGTGGGCCGCCTGCGGTCAGGCCATCGAACCGCGCTGGGCGCAGCGTGGAGTCACCAGTCCGGCAACCCCGCGTGGTGAATCCGTCGCTGGGACACATTGCCTGAGCGCGCTATCGCGCAGGCGCAGGGTGCCGCCGCCGCGCATGCCCTGTGGCCGACGCAATTCCGGCCACCTGCCCCGGAGGCGCATGCGGCCGACAGACGATCGCGGAAGGGCACGCAGCGCAGGCAAGCGATCGCCGCATGCGTCGCCGCTTCGCATGCGATCGCGCGCCGCATGCCACTGGAATGCGCGCCCGCGGCAAGCGTGATTGTCTCCCCAGCATCGCCACGCGGTCGCAAAAACCGCACGCCAGGCGTTGACCGCGGCGGCGTGGCTGCGCAGCCTGCTGCGGACACGGCCGCACGGATCCCACGCATGGCACGGCGTTTTCCCTGGAGTTGGTTGGCGCTGCTCGCCGCCTGCGCGCTGGTGGCGGTGCTGGCGTGGCAGAACCGCACGCTGCGCGAGGAGCGACGCTGGCTGGTGACCCGCACCACCGAGCCGTACCTGGGCATGTACCTGCCGAAGATCGCGGCCACCGCGCTGGACGGCACGCCGCTGACCCTGGGCGTGCCGGCGGCGGACTACCAGGTGCTGTTCTTCTTCACCACCACCTGCCCGTACTGCAAGCGCTCGGCGCCCAGCGTGGCGCAGGCGGCGCAGCGCCTGGCCGAGCAGGGCGGCGGCCGCGTGCAGGTGCTGGGCGTGTGCCAGTGCAGCCCGGAGCAGGCGCGCAGCTACGCCGCCGATCACCGGTTCGCCTTCCCGGTGACCACGCTCACCGAGCGCCGCGCGCTGATGCTGTTCCGCGCGCGCAACGTGCCGCTGATGCTGGCGCTGGACCGCGATGGACGGGTGCGCTACGCGCGCGTCGGCGTCTTCGATACCACGGAGCGGGTGCAGGACCTGGTGGCCGCGGTGCGACGCACGGAAGCGCCGGCGGCTTTGGCAACTGTCGAGGAGTGAACTCATGAAACAGCGTTGGACAGCATTGCGCAACGGGATGGCCGCGGCCGTGTTCCTGGCCTGCATGGGCTTCGGCGCGGTCCAGGCGACCGCGGGCGACGGGATCGAGAAGGACGCGGCGTGCAGCGCCTGGCAATGCGAGAAGGAGTGCGCGCCGTTCGGCGGCCAGTTGGGGCCGGGCGGCCCCGGCCAACCGCTGACCTGCTACTGCTGCGGTTGAGCCACACGCCGGGGCCGGCGGCGGCCGGCTCCGGCGCCGACGCATGCACAGGCGGCGCTGGCCGCGTGGCCGCGGCTGCGGCATGCTGCGCCGGCATGCGCCGCTACGACCTGATCATCTTCGACTTCGACGGCACCCTGGCCGATTCCTTCGCCTGGTTCCTGGACACCATCAACGACGTCGCCGACGAATTCGGCTTCCGCCGCTTCGAGCCGGCGCGGCTGCAGGAAATCCGCAGCCTGAGCGCGCGCGAACTGATGGCGCGCAGCGGCATCCGCTGGTGGCGCGTGCCGGCGGTGGCGCGGCGCATGCGCGCGCTGATGGCCGCGCAGATCGAACGCATCGCGTTGTTCGACGGCGTGGCCGAATTACTCGACGCGCTCGCCGGGGCCGGCGTGCAGTTGGCCCTGGTGACGTCCAACAGCCGCGACAACGTCGAGCGCGTGCTCGGGACCGAACTGGCCGCATGCTTCCGCCACATCGGCTGCGGCGCCGCGGTGCTGGGCAAGCGCCGCAAGCTTCGCGCCGCGCTCAAGGCGTGCGGCGTGCCGGCCGCGCGCACCCTGTGCGTGGGCGACGAGATCCGCGACGCCGATGCCGCCCGCCAGGCCGGCATCGCCTTCGCCGGCGTCGGCTGGGGCTACACCTCGCCGCACGCCTTGCAACCGCACACGCCGCTGCCGTTGCTGCAGCGTCCGGCCGACATGTGGAACCGGCTGGGCCTGCCCATTCCGGCCTGATCGCCGCCCGGCCCTGCCGGGCCGAACTCGCAGCTCCGATTCGGCCGCCCGTCCGCTGACAATCCCGCCGCGCCAGGGAGCCGCTTCTCCCCATTCCCGAGTCTCCATTCCCGATTCCCTGCCTCATGCTGCGCTGCGTCGTTGATTGTTCACTTATGATTGCTATATTCATATACGAACACCGGGCAAGCGGCGTGGATATCATCGCGTCGCGTTCGGTCTCATCCGATCCTGGCCCCGGTGGGCGGAGGCGTGGCATGTGCAATTCCAGCAGCACCCGGTCGTGGCATTCGCGCCGGTGTTCCGCGCCGGCCCGCGGCGCAGGGCCGCGCCGATGCCGTTGACCGATGCCGCGGCGGCGACCGTCGCGATGCGCCCGTTGGGCCGCAGCGCGGTGCAGATCGCCACGCTCGGCTTCGGCGCCGCGCCGATCGGCAACCTCTACACCGAAGTGGACGAGGCGGTGGCGCTGGCCGCGGTGGCCGCGGCCCACGCCGCCGGCATTCGCCATTTCGACACCGCGCCTTACTACGGCTATGGATTGAGCGAGCGCCGGCTCGGGGACGGCCTGCGCGGGCTGCCGCGCGCCGGCTACACGCTCTCGACCAAGGTCGGGCGCTGCGTCTACGACGATCCCGGCGCCGCGCCGGGGCGCGATGGCTTCGCCGTGGCCGGGCGCGGCGCCGCCTTCGACTACAGCCGCGACGGCGTGTTGCGTGCGTTCGAGGGCAGCCTGCAGCGGCTCGGGACCGACCATGTCGACATCCTGCTGCTGCACGACATCGGCCGCCTCACCCACGGCGAGCGCCACCCGGCGATGCTGCGCCAGGCGCTCGACGAGGCCCTGCCGGCGATGGCCGAGCTCAAGGCCAGCGGCGCCTGCGGCGCGATCGGCATCGGCGTCAACGAGGAAGACATCGCGCTGGAGTTGCTGCCGCTGTTCCCGCTGGACTGCGTGATGCTGGCCGGCCGCTACACCCTGCTCGAACAGCATGCGGCGCAGCGGCTCATGGCCGAGGCGCTGCGCCGGCAGGTCGGCATCCTGGTCGCCGGCCCGTACAGTTCGGGCCTGCTCGGCGACGCGCGCGGTCCCGGCGCGACCTACAACTACGCGCCGGTGGATCCGCGCACGCTGCAGCATGCGCAGCACCTGTTCGCGGCCTGCGCCGCGCACGCGGTGGACGTGGGCGCGGCGGCGCTGCAGTTCCCGCTGGCGCACCCGGCGGTCGCCAGCGTGGTCGCCGGCATGCGCACCCCGGCCGAGGTGGCCAGCGCCGCCGAACGCCTGCACGCCTCGATCCCGCGCGCGCTGTGGCGCGACCTGCGCAACCACGGCCTGTTGCAGGCACAGGTGCCGACGCCGTGACCGTGGTCGACGCCCATGTGCACTTCTGGCGGCTGGCGCGCGGCGACTACGCCTGGCTGACGCCCGACCTCGCCACGCTGTACCGCGACTTCGTGCCCGACGACCTGATCGCCACGCTCGATGCGCACGGCGTGGACGCGATCGTCGCGGTGCAGGCGGCGCAGACCGAAGCGGAGACGCGCTACCTGTTGCAACTGGCGCGCGCGCAGCCGCGCATCGCCGGCGTGATCGGCTGGGTCGATTTCGATGCCGGCGATGCCGCCGCGCGCATCGCCGCGCTGTGCGCCGAGGGCGGTGGCCTGCTCAAGGGCCTGCGGCCGATGGTGCAGGACCTGGCCGATCCGCAGTGGCTGGCGCGGCCGCAGCTGGACCCGGCCTTCGATGCGCTGCTGCGGCACGACCTGGCGTTCGATGCGCTGGTCAAGCCGCTGCACCTGCCTGCGCTGCAGGCGCGGTTGCGGCGCCATCCGTCGTTGCGCGTGGTGCTCGATCATGCCGCCAAGCCGGCGATCGGCGGCGACGGGTTCGCCGCCTGGGCCGACGGCCTGATGCAGTTGGCGCAGCATCCGAACGTGCTGTGCAAGCTGTCCGGCCTGCTCACCGAACTGCCGGCCGACGCCGACGCGGCGGCGATCGAGCCGTACGTGGCGCAGGTGTTCGCCTGCTTCGGCGCGCAGCGGGTGCTGTGGGGCAGCGACTGGCCGGTGCTGACCCAGCGCGCCGGCTACGGCGACTGGCTCGCGCAGGCGCGGGCGCTGGTCGCGCACCATGCCGCCGGCCACGCCGCCGCCGTCTTCGCCGAGACCGCGCGCCATTGCTACCGCCTCCCCGAACTCCCCCCTTCCCCCCGCACGGAACCGCCACGATGACCCTGTCCGCTTTTCCACTTGGGAGCCGCGCATGAGCGGCCGGCTGCACGGCAAGCGCTGCCTGATCACCGCCGCCGGCGCCGGCATCGGCCGCGAGAGCGCGCTGGCCTGCGCGCGCGAAGGCGCGCAGGTGCTGGCCACCGACATCGATGCTGCCGCGCTGCAGGCGCTGGCCGCCGAATCCGCGGCGATCGCCACGCAGGCGCTGGACGTCACCGACGCCGCCGCGATCCAGACGCTGGTGGCGGCGAACGCGCCGTTCGACGTGCTGTTCAACTGCGCCGGCTACGTGCACCAGGGCAGCATCCTCGATTGCGACGAACCGGCGTGGCGGCGCTCGTTCGCGATCAACGTCGATGCGATGTACTACCTGTGCCAGGCGGTGCTGCCGGGCATGCTGGCGCAGGGCCGCGGCAGCATCGTCAACATGTCCTCGGTGGCGTCCAGCATCAAGGGCGTGCCCAACCGCTTCGCCTACGGCGTGACCAAGGCGGCGGTGATCGGGCTGAGCAAGGCCATCGCCGCCGACTACGTGGCCAAGGGCATCCGCTGCAACGCGATCTGCCCGGGCACGATCAAGACGCCGTCGCTGGGCGAGCGGGTCAAGGCGCTGGGCGGCGACGAGCAGGCGGTGTGGAAGAGCTTCACCGACCGCCAGCCGATGGGCCGCCTCGGCGACCCGCGCGAGATCGCGCAACTGGTGGTGTACCTGGCCTCGGACGCATCGTCGTTCACCACCGGGCAGACCCACATCATCGACGGCGGCTGGTCGAACTGACCGCGGCTCCCCCTACCTGACGGAGGACATCCCATGAAACTGCTGCGCTACGGCGAACCCGGCCACGAACGTCCGGCCCTGCTCGACGCCGACGGCCACCTGCGCGACCTGTCGGCGGTGATCGACGACGTCGCCGGCGACCACCTCACCGCCGCCGGGCTGGACCGGCTGCGCGCCCTCGATACGTCCACCTTGCCCAAGGTCGCCGGCGAGGTGCGCTACGGACCGGCGGTGGGCCGGGTCGGCAAGTTCATCTGCATCGGCCTGAACTATGCCGACCATGCCGCCGAATCGGGCATGGCGGTGCCGGAGATGCCGATCCTGTTCATGAAGGCCACCACCGCGATCAGCGGCCCCAACGACACCGTGACCCTCCCGCGCGGCTCGCAGAAGAGCGACTGGGAAGTGGAACTGGGCGTGGTGATCGGCGACATCGCCCGCGACGTGAGCGTGGAGGAGGCGATGCACCACGTCGCCGGCTATGCCGTGATCAACGACCTGTCCGAGCGCGCCTTCCAGCTCGAACACGGCGGGCAGTGGGTCAAGGGCAAGAGCTGCGACGGCTTCGGCCCGATCGGCCCGTGGCTGGTCACCCGCGACGAAGTGCCGGACCCGCAGAACCTGGCGATGTGGCTGGAGGTCAACGGCCACCGCTACCAGAACGGCAGCACGCGCACGATGGTGTTCGGCGTGGCCGACCTGGTCAGCCATATCAGCCGCTACATGACGCTGATGCCGGGCGACGTGATCAGCACCGGCACGCCGCCGGGCGTGGGCCTGGGGCAGAAGCCGCCGATCTACCTGAAGCCGGGCGACGTGATGGCGCTGGGCATCGAAGGCCTGGGCGAACAACGCCAGGCCGTGGTCGCCCATCCCCGCGACGCGTAAAGCCCCTCTCCCCTCGGGAGAGGGGTTGGGGTGAGGGTGCGGAGCGAAGCCACCTCGCGATGCAGACGCAGGCAGTCTTCGAGCCTTGCGCGCATCTCGCATGTGCAACACGGCTGCGTGCGCTTACTTCGTTCTTGATTCGCGAGAGTGCCGGCAGTCATGCACTGCCGCACCCTCACCCCAACCCCTCTCCCGGGGGGAGAGGGGCTTGTTCGCTGCATTTTCTTCTCTTCCCGCCTCACCGACCAGGATCCCCATGAGCAAAATCGTTGCCCTCGAGACCTTCGACGTGCGTTTCCCCACCTCGCGCGAACTGGACGGTTCCGATGCGATGAATCCGGATCCGGACTATTCGGCCGCCTACCTGCGCCTGCGCACCGACACCGACGACGGCCTCGCCGGCTACGGCCTGGTGTTCACCATCGGCCGCGGCAACGACGTGCAGAGCGCGGCGATCGCGGCGCTGTCGCATCACGTGGTCGGGCGCGAGGTGGAGGAGGTGATCGGCGACCTGGGCGGGTTCGCGCGCAGCCTCACCGACGATTCGCAATTGCGCTGGCTGGGCCCGGAGAAGGGCGTGATGCACATGGCCATCGGCGGCGTGATCAACGCCGCCTGGGACCTGGCCGCGCGCCGCGCCGGCAAGCCGCTGTGGCGCTACATCGCCGAGCTGTCGCCGGAACAGTTGGTGGCGACGATCGACTTCCGCTATCTCACCGACGCGCTCACCCCCGACGAGGCGCTGGCACTGCTGCGCGCGGCCGAGCCGTTGCGCGCCGAGCGCATGCGCACGCTGCTCGAACAGGGCTATCCGGCCTATACCACCTCGCCCGGCTGGCTCGGCTACTCGGACGAGAAGCTGGTGCGCCTGGCCAAGGACGCGGTGGCCGACGGCTTCCGCACGATCAAGCTCAAGGTCGGCGCCAACGTGGAGGACGACATCCGTCGCTGCCGCTTGGCGCGCGAAGCGATCGGCCCGGACATCGCGATGGCGGTGGACGCCAACCAGCGCTGGGACGTGGGTCCGGCGATCGCCTGGATGCGCCAACTGGCCGACTTCGACATCGCCTGGATCGAGGAGCCGACCAGCCCCGACGACGTGCTGGGCCACGCTGCGATCCGCCGCGGCATCGCCCCGGTGCCGGTGTCCACCGGCGAGCACACCCAGAACCGGGTGGTGTTCAAGCAGCTGCTGCAGGCCGGCGCGGTGGACCTGATCCAGATCGACGCGGCACGCGTGGGCGGGGTCAACGAGAACCTGGCGATCCTGCTGCTGGCGGCGAAGTTCTGCGTGCGCGTGTTCCCGCATGCCGGCGGCGTGGGCCTGTGCGAGCTGGTGCAGCACCTAGCGATGGCCGACTTCGTCGCCATCACCGGCAAGATGGAGGACCGCGCGATCGAATTCGTCGACCACCTGCACCAGCACTTCGTCGACCCGGTGCGCATCGACCACGGCCGCTACCTGGCCCCGACCCAGCCCGGCTTCTCGGCCGAGATGCATGCGGAATCGGTCACCCAGTACCTGTACCCGGACGGCCCGTTCTGGAGCGCGGACCTGGCGGCACAGCAGGCCTGACGCGGCACGCGCGCGGCCCCAGGCCGCGCACGTGCCCCTGTAGGAGCGGCTTCAGCCGCGACGCATGCAGCGGTGGGGCTCACGGGCTTCGGAAACCGTCGGGACTGAAGGTCCTCCCACAGCGCATCCGCAGCGGTGGCCGCAAGCCTGTGTCCCCGTGGGAGCGACTTCAGTCGCGACGAACGGAGCGGTGGACCTGCCGGCATCGGACGCCATCTGCACCGACGTCGTTTCCCTCGGTACCCACCGCATGCGTCGCGCAGCGATCCTGTAGGAGCGGCTTGTTCGGCAGGGCAGGCACTGGAAGCCCTGCCACGAGGCCTCAGTCGAGCGCCTGCGTCCGCGCCTGCTCCGCCAGCGCCGCCTGCAGCGAAAAGATCCGCACCGCCTCGCGCCACTTCTCCCCCGGCGCCGACCCCGGTAGCGGCTTCTGGAAGCGCCACATCAGTTGCTCCCAGGCCTGCACGCGCGGATCGGCGGCATCCGCGGCGGCCTTGGCCTCGGGCGAATACGTGTCGTCCACCTCCATCAGCATCACCAGGCGGTCGCCACAGCGGTGGATGTCCAGTTCGCGGATGCCCGCGGCGCGCAGCGAGGCGACGATCTCCGGCCACACCGTGTCGGCGCGGTGCCAGCGTTCGTATTCGGCGATCAGTGCGGGGTCGTCGTGCAGATCGAGCAGGTAGCAGTGGCGCGGCATCTCAGGCTCCGGTGGCAGGGGCGGGCGCCGCGGCCGCGAGGTCGCGCGCGTAGGCGGCGAACGCCAGGATCACCGCGAAGCACAGCGCCGGCACGGCCATCGCCCAATGGATGCCGGCGTGGTCGGACACCGCACCCATCAACGCGGTCAGCGCCGCGCCGCCGATGATCGCCATCACGATCAGCGACGAGCCGAGCTTGCGCGCATCGTCGTTCAAGCCCTCGAGGCCCAGCGCGAAGATGGTCGGGAACATCACCGACATGAACGCGCTGCTGGCCACCAGCGCGTACAGGCCGGTCCAGCCCGGCAACGCGATCGCCACGCCGCACAGCAGCAGGTTGAGCAGGGCGAACGCGCCCAGCAGCACCGCCGGCGCGACGAACCGCAGCAAGGCGGTGCCGATGAAGCGGCCGGCCATGAACAGCACCAGCGAGACGGTGAGGAAGCTGGCCGCGGTCTTTTCCGGGGTGCCGGGCACCGCGTCCTGCAGGTAGCGGATCAGGTAGCTCCAGATCCCGACCTGCGCGCCGACGTAGAAGAACTGCGCCACCACCGCGAACACGAACCGGCGGTTGCGCAGCAACGCACCGAAGTCCGCCTTGCCGCCGCCCTTGCCGGCGGCGTCGCCCGTGTCGCGCGTCGCCGGGAAACGGGTCATGGCGATCAGCAGCGCCCACAGCACCACCACCGCGCCGATGATCAGGTACGGCGTCTGCACCGCCGCCGATTCGGCGGCGAAGAAGCCGGCGCGCGCGCCCGGCGTCATCGCCGCGAGCTCCTGCGGCGTGTGCTCCACGCCGGACAGGATGAAGTGCTGGCCGATCAGCACGCCGGTGATCGAGCCGAGCGGGTTGAACGCCTGCGCCAGGTTCAGCCGTCGCGCCGCGCCTTCGGTCGGCCCGAGCACGGTGACCAACGGGTTGGCGGTGGTTTCCAGGAACGCCAGGCCGCTGGCGATCACGAACAGCGCCAGCAGGAACAGTCCATAGGTGTGCTCCTGCGCGGCCGGATAGAACAGGAACGCGCCGGCCGCGTACAGCCCCAGCCCCAGCACCACCGCGGCCTTGTAGCTGAAGCGGCGCATGAACATCGCCGCCGGGATCGCGAACACGAAGTAGCCCAGATAGAACGCGCTCTGCACCAGCCCGGCCTGCAGGTCGGTCAGCTCGAACGCCTTCTTGAACTGCTTGATCAGGATGTCGTTGAGGTTGTTCGCCATGCCCCAGAGAAAGAACAGGCTGACGATCAGGACCAGCGGCGCGATGGCGGTGCGCGCCAGGCCGCCGCGCGCCGCTGCCGCGGTGTCGCTGCTGTAGTGCATGCCGCCTACCCCTCCCAGGATGTGCCGCGTCGCGTTGGGTTGTCGCCGGAGCGTACTGCGGCCGCCGTTGTCATGCAAATATAAAATTCGTGTTTATATGTGCATCGGCAACGCGATTCGGACCTTGGTCTGTTCCACGCGGACCGGCTGCACCAAGCGTCGTGACCGGAACGCACGGTGGCCGCGTCGCGCCCCAAGCGATTGCACGGGCCGTCGCGCAGGCCGGATCGACGCGCTGCGTGCGTCGGCATTCCCTGTACCCTAGCGCCCTTCCACCCCCAGCCGGGCCTCGACGGAATGACTACGCCCCCGCCCAAGTACCGCGCCCCCGCCCTGGACAAGGGCCTGGATATCCTGGAATTGCTGGCGCGCGACGCGCGGCCGATGACGATGAGCGAGATTTCGCAGGGCATCGGCCGTTCGCGCGGGGAGATCTTCCGCATGCTGCAGGTGCTGGAGGAGCGCGGCTACCTGAGCAAGGGCGGGCCGGGCGAGGGCGGCTACGTGCTGACCAACCGCCTGTTCATGCTCGGCATGCAACAGCCGCAGGTGCAGAACGTGACCGAACTGGCGCTGCCGGTGATGCGGCGCCTGGCCGATGCGATCCGCCAGCCCTGCCACCTGGTGGCGCCGTCGGACGACCAGATCGTGGTGATCGCGCAGGTGGACGTGCCCAGCGACCTGGGGCTGGTGGTGCGTCCCGGCCACCGCCGCCCGCTCGCGCATTCCACCTCCGGGTTGGTGCTGTTCGCCTTCCAGCAGCCGGACGCGCAGGCGCGGCTGCTGCAGCGCCTGGACGCCAGCGACGTGCCTTACGAGCGCGCGGCGTTCCTCGCCGCCGCCGCGCAGGTGCGCACGCTGGGTTACAGCATCCATGCCAGCGAAGCGGTGGTCGGGGTGATCGACCTGACCGCGCCGATCCTGCAGCACGGCAGCGCCAGCTACACGCTCACCGTGCCCTTCATCGAACGCCGCCCGCAGCAGATCGATGCGCAGGCGGCGATGCAGGCGGTGTGCGCGGCGGCGGCCGAGATCACCGCGGCGTTGGGCGGGTAGGCTGAACCAGCGCGCGAGCGATGCTCCGCGCAGATGGTGCGCATCTGCTGCTTAGCGCCGCTGGCGTGTCGTTGTTTCGTTGCGGTCGATAAGTCCGCAACGCGGGATTCCCGGTCCGTCGCCGCCTGCAATACTCGCTTTAAGCTCATCGAGCCCCAATCCGTGCACCAAGGAGATTGACCATGCGCAGAAAAGCCCCAGCGGCCGTTGTAATGCTTGTTTTTGTCGGCAGTTGTTTTGCTGGCGAGCAACCTGTGGAAAAGGCCGCGCTGTCCTCCGACGCCACCTGCAGCACGTTTGATTCCCAGAGAGCTAACAGACCCGCAAGCGGTTTCCTGACCATCGCCGGCCCAGGGTGCGCTCTGAGTCAAACACCACTTCATTCCCGCACTGCACTGCTATGAACGTTCCGCTCGTCGAGTTTAGGAAGCTTCTGGCCGCTGGCCAACGCTATCTAACCGGTTCGTGCTCTATCCAAGAACTCCACGGCCTAGTCGCCGAACTCGCTACGGTCGGCAGCTTCTTTCAAAGCCACCCGGCGATCATCACCGTTGCCCGCGATTGGATCGCAGTGATTGATCGGCGTTGGAACGAGTGCAACCATCACACATCCCCATTATCCGGATGCGTTTTTCGCGCATGGCTTGAAGGGCAGCTGTTGCAGCACCATGCGGCAGAGGCCTGACAATTCGTCCAAGCAGACGCCGCTTTCGCGGCGTGGCTTAAATCAGGTGCTAGAGCGTGTTATGAATTTTGAAGTAGGGACGCGGCATTTCCAAGCATGAGGATGGTGAACACGACGAAGTGGAGTCCTGCCAGGGTTTCCGGCAGGCGTTCGTAGTCACGGGCCAGGCGCCG
>Ga0105251_10000363_pt1 | contig 44493 bp, 37 predicted proteins | sample KBSS64metaG_FD_80424 | JGI IMG/M metagenome (GOLD analysis project Ga0105251, IMG submission 80424) | Switchgrass rhizosphere microbial communities from Kellogg Biological Station, Michigan, USA - KBS S6-4 metaG | ecosystem: Host-associated > Plants > Roots > Rhizosphere > Soil | place...
ATAAGGAAATCACAAATTTGTCGTTGGTGATTGCCCAATGCAAAGCCGCTTTCACGTCGGCACTCTCCGGCAATCCAATCAGCGCGCCGTGCCCGCCAGGTATAAAAACGCCGATGTAATCCGAATCCTCTCCCAGAGCCTTTTCGACCACATCGGAAAGCTTCAAGGGTGTTTTGAACTGTTCGCGGTATTTGGCGTAGAAATTCTTTACCTCGGTATCTTCGGAAGGCATGGCCCAGAACTCGAACTTCACCGGATTGCCTGACAGAGTCGCAACGTCGAACGCGAAACCGGCTTTGTGGAGGTGGTACATGGGTAGCAACGTCTCGACCGGGTGATTACCGGTGGAAAACATGGTGCCGTTATCGGTCAGTAAATAGCGCTCGTCGGCGCCGATCAGCAAAATCTTCCAGCGGCCCCCTTGGTAAGGATTAGGGTAATCCGCGTCACTCAAATCAGATTTTGGCGAGGTAAATTGGCTTAGCGAGTATGGAGAGGGGAAAAAGGCATTGTCCTCCGCCCGATCCGGAGTAGGGCGCTTGTCGTCACTCTGCAAGGTAGTCATGGTTTTCTCCTACGAATGGGCCGATTGCCGAAATCAATGCTAATAGCGTGACGCAGGCCCAGCAATGAGGGTTTTCCCTCAAAGAAATTTTCCACACCCAATACCGATCAGTTGCTTTTGGCCGCTTGCTGCCCCTCACGACAGGCAGCAATCGGCCATAAGCGGACGTATGCAAGCAACCGCTACCGGCCCTTTACGACAGGCAGCAATTTGCTGGTTAGTGGGGCTTATCCGAGACGAGTATGAGCGGAACAGAAAGGACCGTTCATTACTCAAACTTTAAATCGACTAATCAACACGCCAAAGGATGTGGCCAAGCGCGACAATTCGTAGCTTGAAGCATTGGTTTGATGTGCTCCGGCCGCTGTTTGTGTTGAAAGGTCCTGAATGTTTATCAGATTACGATCAACCTCACGTGCAACCTGAGCCTGTTCTTCAGCGGCACTTGCGATCACGAGGTTCCTTTCACTGATGGTTGAAACACCCTCGGTGATTCGTTCAAGAGCCTGGCCAGCCTCCACGGACTGCGCCCGCGTATCGGCTGCCAGCTCTTTACTTTTATTCATCGCGAAGACGGCTTCATCAGCTCCAGAGCGCACCTGTTGCATCATCGATTCAATGTCCGCCGTCGATGCTTGGGTCCTATGGGCAAGAGCGCGCACCTCATCCGCTACAACAGCGAACCCACGCCCTTGCTCACCCGCCCTGGCCGCTTCGATGGCTGCGTTCAAGGCCAAGAGGTTAGTCTGCTCGGCAATGGCTCTGATCACATCAAGAACTTTAGTGATCTCGTTGATGCGGGTGGCAAGCACCTCAACTTTGGCAGTTGAATTTGAAATCTCATCCGCCATCAATCCAACTGAATTAACAGCTCTGCGTACCTGATCACGACCTTCTACAGCATTGCGGCTGGCTTGCTCCGAGGCTTCAGAGGCACCCGCCGCATTTCTGGCTACTTCATCCACGGCTGCAGTCATTTCGTTCACCGCCGTCGCAGCTTGCTGAATCTCATCATTCTGCCGCGTCAGGCCGCGTGAGCTTTCTTCAGTAACCGCGTTTAGCTCTTCAGATGCAGAGGCCAATTGGTCAGCAGCGCTGCCAATTTCGCTTACCGTAGTTCGTAGGTTATTCTGCATTTTATCGAGTGCGCTCAGCAGTACACCGACTTCATCTCGTCCACTGATTACAATGTGTTTAGAAAGGTCACCATCAGCCACTTCCTCAGCGCTTCGCAACGCGATGGATAGAGGAAGAGTGATTGAACGTGTGATAATCAGTCCCAAAGCGATGGCTGCTAGGAAAGCAATTATTACACCTATACCCAATATCCAGTAAGCACTCTTTGTCTCGGCCTTTGCTGCATCTGCTACCTCACCGCTTTGGCGATAGTTGGAAGCAACAATAACTTGAAGATTATCACTTACTCCCTTGAATGCCGGCGAGACTTTCTCCTGGAAAATCTTGGTAGCGCCATCAATATCACCTGCCTTAGCTAATTGGATTACTGTGCGTGCATCCTGCAAATAGGCTGGCCAGTTCTTTTCGAACTGATCACCTGCCGCACGCTCGTCATCAGCGAGAGGAGTCTGTCGGTACTCCTTGAAAAGTCGGTCAGCCTCTTTCTCGTTTTCAGACATGGATTGAACAGCAGTGTCAAATTTAAGATCTTCTTTTGCGTACTTGTAGAGTAGAGCAGCGTGTAAAGATCTGGAGTACGAAAAAACACTTGCGCGGGCATTAGCTGTATTATAAACAGAAATTAAATTATTGCTTACAATGCCTTCTATTGCTTCTTTTTGCTTAGTGATACCTGAATAGCCTAAGAATCCCACTCCTAAGGTGATCATTGCGCACACTAAAAAAGCAGAAATCAGTCGCGAGGAAAGCTTGGTTCTACGTAATGCGTCCATAAGACTCTCGAAAATTATTAATTGGTTATCCAATCAGGCTTGGTGCGAGTACTGTGTCGGAAGAAAAACCCATAACTATAATTTTTATTTTATTGTCCTGATAAATGACCTTTTTTAAGGTAGAGGCTGGTTTTTTGATAGTAATCAACAGCTGAACGAGATAACACAATAGAATTTCTATCGAGTCGATAGCGCATGCATAAATGATAGGGTTTAAATAATTTAACCCGGGTTTTAAGCGAATGTAAGCCAGGCGATTGCCTACTTCAACGACCGTAAAGGGGCGAAAGCAGTCTGTCATACAAGTTTATATTGAGCATCGCCTCGCTTGCCCGCCGCCACTAAAAATTCCTGCCGTGCCAATGCCCACAAACCGACCTTGGCCGTACTCGCCTGCGCCTCAGCCTCGGGATTCGCGCGCCACAACTGCAACGCCAGGTAAAACAGTTACGCCGCTCCCAGAATCTTGATTCCGTAGAACAACAGCTCCGACGTCTGCAGCACCACCGCCGGGGAGGAATAGGGCGAGGGTGGCGAGGTCCATGGCGGCTCCGGGTTCGCGGGTGCGGGGAGGTGTGAGGATAAGGGGAGTGGAAGTCGTTGGACAGTCTCAGCCGTTCATGTTTTGAGCTGTTTCGGCATTTGCGACACCGCCTGAGCGACTTCAGCGGCCATCTGTTCAGCACTGCGCATCCCGTTAATCTGTAAGACCGGTACCGTCTGCTGTGACAGCCATGATTCGTGCCACGCCCGGTTGCGCCCTGAGAAATTCGGGTCGTCGTATTGCGAAGCCCATTCCCGGAAGGCCGCGTGTATCGCATGCATATCACCACCGGGTGTGATCCGATCGCCAAAGCGGGCCTTTTCGCGGGCCGCCAACCGTTCGAGGCGAACGGGCGTGGGTGTGACCACAAACACAATCAAGTCAGCATCGGCGATCAACGCATCGCCCCAGATCATGCACGAACCGGTCAGCACCCAGTCGTCGTCACCGAGTGCTTGTTGCATCAGGGCAACGCGGTCGCCGGGAGGTCGCTTTGTTGTGAATGGAAGGTTTGTGGGCATCCAGTAGTAATCGTCGACATCGACCTGCCCGATACCGAGCCGAGTAGAGATGTTTCGGCCCAGCGTCGTCACGCCCGCACACGAAGCGCCTGTGATGTAAATCCGCATCTTTTCTTCCATGAATACAAACCTCGCTCCAGGTCAGGAAGCTGCCCGACAAATAGGACGACTATTTCGTCCCACTGTGGCCTATCAGGGCAAAGGTGCTGGATTGACGGTGTACCAACCCGATGGCGTCTTGGCACACACCTGCGGCCTCAGCGGTGTTTCAACAGTGGCATTGCCCTGAACCGAGAGTTGGCGAACGGCAATCACGCAACCTCCCTTGAACGTGCTGATTTTGACCATCTGAAGTTCCATTTCATAGTCTTTACCGGGCTCGGGAATGAGTGTGACAGGCGCGGGAAAACAGGACATTTGCGAACCGCCCATGGCGAACCCTGCAATAAAGGGTTTACCCGCTGGAATGACGTGCTCGTCAAACACTTTGGGTGACTGGTTGATGGCTTTGCTTGCCTTGCTGGCAGGCATGCCAATCACGCTGTTCTGGCTGTCGGTGGTCCTGAACGGGTAGAGCCCCGCCGAGTCGATATGGGCTTTTTGCCACCCAGCTTCTTCGGGTGTTTGGGTCAGCAGGGACTTGTTGTAAAACATCTCGCACGTCTGGCCGCTGAGGAAACCCGCGTTGGTGGTGTCACCCGTAATAAACCGGATTCGGGCCGAGTTGGCCGGGTCGTATTGGCTGATTTGGGTTTCGTTACGCACGTCGGTTTTGGTGGTGGCGCAGCCGAGTAGCGTCAAGCTGAGGGCCAGGGGAAAGAGAGAACGCATGGGTAACTTTCAAGTCCTGTGATGGTTGGTGGGCGCAACCATACTATGAAGGGCGCGCCTTGGCTTGCGTTCAAATTGAACTCACCGGCGGCTAGGTTTACGGCTAGAGGCGCAGAGGGGTGGGGGTCTCCAGCCACGCAGCATGCAACTGCGGGAAATGCTTCTGCAGCCAATCGATAAAAACCTGCACCTGGGGCGCCAAGTGAGTTCGGCTTGGGTACAGCAACGACACCGGGCGAGGGGCTGGCCGATAGGGCCTTAATATCTCCACCAAAGCGCCGCTGTCCAGATGCTCGGCAACGGTTATACCGGGCGCCTGGATGATGCCGAAGCCGGACACGCCGCACTGCACATACGCGTTCGACTCGGTGACGGTGATGCCGGCATTACTGATAAATGTCCGGCTCTGTCCGTTGACTGAAAAGTGCCAAGGCAGTGTCCTGTTGCTCTGCCCGGATAAAAAGTTGACGCCTCGGTGGGCGGCCAGATCGTCGAGCGTTTCAGGCAGGCCTTGGGTGTGCAAGTACTCAGGGGCTGCGCAGGTCACCATGGTTGCCAATGCGATAGGGCGGGCGATCAGGGTCGAGTCCGGCAAATCACCGATACGCAACGCACAATCGATGCCTTCGCCTATCAGGTCAACGGCTCGGTCGGTGGCGCCCAGCACGATGTTGATACCTGGGAACGCAGCGGTGAATCCTTTGAGACTTTTGATGAACTCCATTTGCGCGAAAGCCGTGGGAATATCAATGCGCAGACGGCCCACGAGTGTCGCTCCGCCGCGGTCGAACATCGTGGTCGCAGCGGAGATCTGCGCAAGAATGTCCTGCACGCGTTCATAGAACCGCTCGCCCTCGGCGGTCAGTGCGACCTTTCGCGTGGTGCGCTGGAACAGGCGCACGCCCAATGACGTCTCCAGTTCCTGGATATATCGAGTGACCTGGGGTCGACCGATGTCCAGCGATTCGGCTGCTTTTGTGAAGCTGCCGAGTTCGGCCAGGCGGGCGAATAGTCGCATCGATTGCAGCAATTCCATGATGTCTCCGATGCGCCCGAGTGAAACGAAGCGCTGCCAATGATTGTTGCTAAAGAATAGAACAATCATGTCTTTTCCAGTGCATTTATTGCGCGTCTCTAATCACGAAAGATGTGTCCAAGGCGAACCGGCCTCGGTTGGCAACCATTAAGTGGAGTGGGAGATTCATCATGAGAGCCTGGCAGTTAAAAGATTTCGGATTGGACAACCTGCAACTCGCAGAGGTACCGACCCCTCAACCCAAGGCGGGCGAGCTTCTGGTAAAGGTCGGCGCGGTGTCGCTGAACTTTCGCGACAAGGCCATCGTTGATGGTATCTACGAGCCGCACAAGGTGCCCAAGCTGCTGATCCCGGTCAGCGACGCGGCCGGCACCGTGGTCGCAGTCGGTGCCGGCGTCACGCGCTTCAACATAGGCGACCGGGTCAACTCGCACCTCTACTCGCGCTGGCTGGATGGCGAGCCAGGGCCAAACGAACCGGACTATTGTTTCGGCTCGCCATTGCCTGGCGGATTGGCTGATTACATGATCATCCACGAAGACAGTGCCGTGGCCGCGCCCGCCAACATGACCGATGAGGAGGCGGCCACGCTGCCGATCGCGGCACTGACCGCCTGGTACTCGCTGGTCGACTTCGGGCACATCCAGCCGGGTCAAACTGTGTTGGTCCAGGGTACCGGGGGCGTGTCTATATTTGCGGTGCAGATCGCAACAGCGCTGGGGGCGAAAGTGATCGCAACGTCGAGCAGTGACGAGAATCTTCAAGCGGTAAAACGTTTGGGCGCGGTCGCGGGCATCAATTACCGAACCTCGCCGAACTGGGCGGATGAGGTGCTTGGACTCACTGATGGCAAAGGTGTCGATCTGCTGCTCGATGTGGCCGGTGGCAGCGGCATCAACCAATCGGTCGTAGCAACCAAGGCCTCCGGACGTATTGCACAGATCGGCTTTTTGACGGGGCAGACCGTGGAACTCAACCTGATGCCGCTTATATTCCGTCAGACCACCCTTCGCGGTATTGCCGTGGCGCCACGCTCATCTTTCGACCGGATGAATGTGTTCCTTGAACGACACGGTATTCGTCCCGTGATCGATAAGGTGTACCCGTTCGAAAAAGCGCGTGAAGCTTATGAGCATCTGGCCAAAGGTGCGTTCGGGAAGGTCGTCATAAAGGTCGATTGATACGTAAAAAGGGGCGGTAGCCGCAGCCGACAGCGCCGCCCCGATCTCGCAAAGAGACCTATTGATCAGCGTTCCACACCGCCAGTTCATAGCCATCCGGATCGGTGAAGTGGAACCTGCGTCCACCAGGGAACGAAAATGTCTCGCGGGTGATGACAGCCCCTAGGGCTTTGAGTCGCTGCTGCGTGGCATCGAGGTCATCGGCGTAGAAAATGACCAGAGGCCCACCCGGCCGAACCGACTCCCCCGTGGTGAACCCGCCTGTCAGGCGCCCGTCGCTGAACTCCGTGTAGGTGGGGCCGTAATCGACAAACGTCCAGCCGAACGCGCCGCCGTAGAAGGCTTTGCTGCGGGCAATATCGCTGACGTTGAATTCGATGTTGTCGATTTGCCGGTCTTTCCCTTGAGTGCTCATGCTTGCCTTCCTGGCCGATGTTAAGAGCGGCGAGTGTAGCGTGAACGCCTGCCTGCATGAAGACAGCAATCGTGCCTATGATGCACTCGACTACAGAATTAATCGGAGCGGACAGCGTGCTGAAGATTGGAATCCTGGGCGTCGGTGAGCTGACGGAAAAGGTGGTGATCGGCCTGCGGCGCAGCGAGTTTGGCGGGCGGGTGCTGCTGTCCCCGCGTAACCACCAACGTGCGCAGCAACTCGCTGAACAGTGGGACTGTGAGGTGATGGCTGACAATCAACAGGTTGTCGATGGGGCGGACTTGTTGGTCCTGGGCGTGCGCCCGGAGGTGGTCGATCAGCTTTCGAATGAAGTGCAGCTCAGACCTGAGCAAACGCTGGTGTCGCTGGTGGCGGGATTGAAGCTGACCGGGCTTCAACGCCGGTTCCCGCAAGCGCGTGTGGTGCGCGCCATGCTGTCCTATGCCGCGCAGATCAACCAGGCGACCGTGGTGGTCACGCCCGGTGGCGAACCCTATGCAACGCTGCTGGGCGCGCTCGGTTCATTGGTTGTATTGGACGAGGAAGAGGCGTTCGAACTGGCCACTGTCGCGGCCTGCATGAACGGTTGGTTCTATTTCTTCCTGAGTGATCTTCAGCAGTGGTTTACCGACAAAGGCCTGTCCAAGGACCAGGCCGCCCAACTGGTGATGGGCAACCTGCAAGACTGTCTGGCCAGCGCCCGCCACCAGCCATCCGCGAGTCTGGCAGCATTGGGTAGCGCCATTGCCACACCGGGCACCTTTACGGCAGCTGGGTTGGCGGTGTTGAGAAACACAGGCGCGACGCAGGCATGGCGCGAGGCGGCTGACGAGGTGCTTGAGCGGCTGCACAAGCCTGCACGTTTATAGCCGGTGATGCTCCAGCAAAAAGTCCACGAACACGCGGATCCGCGCCGGCATGCTCGCACCGCCGACAAACACCACGTGGATCGGCTCCCGGTCGCCGGGGTTCCAGGATTCCAGCAGGGGCACCAGGTGACCGCGTTGCAGGTCTTGTGCAACCGTGAACTCGCCGATGCGTGCGATACCGGCGCCTAATCGCGCCAGTTGAGCGAGGGCTTCGCCACTGCTGCATTCGATATTGCCGTTTATCTTCAGGGAAAACTCCCTGCCGTCACGGGCGAAGGGCCAGTCGGATTGGGCGCGGCGGAAGTTGAAGCGCAGGCAGTTGTGGCGCAGCAAGTCGTTGGGTTCCAGAGGCGTGCCGTGTTGCGCAAGGTACTCCGGCGACGCCACCAGGACCTGGCCGGTGTCGCCGATGCGCCGCGCGGTCAGCGGGCTGTCTGGCAGGTCGCCAAAGCGGATCGCCACGTCAGCCTGGCCGCCGAGGATGTCGACCACTTCGTCGCCCAAGGTCAGGTCCACCACAATGTTTGGGTAGCGGGCGCTGAACGCCGCCACCAACGGCACGATGGCCATGCGGCCGTGGCCCAGGGCCGCACTGACCCGCAGCCGGCCTTTGGGCGCGCCCTGGTCGGCGATGGCTTCTTCGACTTCCGCCATGTCGGCCAGGATGCGCCGGGCGCCGCGAAGGTACGCCTCGCCTTCGGCTGTGAAGGCGAGGGCGCGGGTCGTGCGAATCAACAGGCGGGTGCCCAGGCGTTGTTCTGTGCGTGCGATGACGCGGCTGACGGCCGAGGGCGTCAATCGTAATGCCCGCGCTGCTGCCGACAGGCTGCCTTCCTGCGCCACCATTGCGAATACCGTCATCTCACCCGATCTGCCGTTGAAATCCATTCTTGCCTCGCGCGCAAAGGTGATTGCCAATTAAACGGTCTAGTGCCGTCAAAGCGTTGATCGTAGCATTTGCGGCATAAATGAGGAGTCTTCCATGCGTATCAATCCACCCCTTGTAGCCCTTGCTGTCGGTGCCTTTGGCATTGGCGTCACTGAGTTCGCGCCCATGGGCATGTTGCCCACCATCGCCAATGACCTGGGCGTTTCGATTCCCACTGCGGGGCTGTTGGTCAGCGCCTACGCCCTGGGGGTATTGTTCGGTGCGCCACTGATGATCTTGACCACTGGCAAGATTCCCCGTCGTCACTTGCTGGTCGGGCTTATGGCCATTTTCACCCTGGGTAACGTGATGTCGGCGCTTGCAACCGGCTATTACGATCTGTTGATTGCCCGCGTCATCACTTCGCTCAACCACGGCGCGTTTTTTGGTGTCGGTTCCATCGTCGCGGCCAGTGTGGTCGCGCCGGACAAGCGCGCCGGAGCCGTCGCCGCGATGTTTATGGGCCTGACCCTGGCGACCATTGGTGGCGTGCCACTGGCGACCTGGTTGGGTGAACTGCTTGGCTGGCGTACGGCGTTCTGGGGCATTGGCGGACTGGGCCTGGTGACCATGGTCGCGCTGTGGTTCGCGCTGCCTGACCTGCCGCTGCCGAAAAGCGACGGTGTGCTGGCCGAAATCAAGGTGCTGGGGCGTGGTTCGGTACTGGCGGCTCTGGCCCTGACCGTGGTGGGTTCCGGTGCTATGTTCACCGTGTTTACCTACATCGCGCCGATCCTGAGCAACGAGACCCATGCGTCTACCCCCTTTATCACGGCCATGCTGGTGCTGTTCGGCGTCGGGTTGACCCTGGGCAATGTATGGGGTGGCAAGGCGGCAGATCGCTCGATCGACCGGACCCTGATCGTCTCGCTGAGCGCACTGATTCTGGTCCTGCTGGCCTTTGCATTCCTGATGCGTTGGCCGATACCGGCAGCGGTGAGCATCCTCATCTGGGGTATCGCCAGCTTCGCCGTTGTGCCGCCGTTGCAGATGCGTGTGATGGAAGCGGCCAAAGATGCGCCGAACCTGGCCTCGGCCGTGAACATCGGCGCCTTCAACTTCGGCAACGCGATTGGTGCAGCGGTGGGGGGAGCAGTGATCAACGCAGGGCTGGGCTACCCGGCGATTTCCCTGGCCGGCGCGGCGATGGCGGGCATGGGGTTGCTGATGGTCGTGATGTTCGCCTGGGGTTCTAGAGCGCGCATGGCTGCGGCGGTTTAGCAGATGCGCACCAAAGGGTTCACTGCGGCGCCTGCAGAAAACGCTGTTGATGGTCTCGATGCGGCAGCAGGCAGGTGTCGAACTGATCCTACCTGCGTCCAGTGGCGTTCATCCTCCTGCCGTTTACCGTGAAAGCAAAGGTGCGGTGCTTGTTTGCTCACCACCCACGTCGTGCAAGGACATCCGCGACGTCTCCGGCAACGCCAACCCACCGGCCAGTGCCAGCAACGCCACGGCAATCAGGTAAAACGCCGGTGACAGGTTGCTGCCCGTGGTGCTGATCAACCATGTCGCCACCAGCGGCGCGGTGCCGCCGAAGATCGTGTACGCCATGTTGTAGGTGATCGCCGAAGCGGTATAGCGCGTACGGGTCGGGAAGGTCTCCGAGAGCAAGGCCGCCGTGACCACGCCGCACAGCACCGCCCCAACCGCCAACAACATCACGCCGACAATCGACGCCGCAAACGAACCGGAGCTGGCCATCAGGAACGACGGATACACCACCACGATCAACAACACACAGGCAGTCATCACCGTGACGCGCCGCCCGACCCGGTCCGAATACAGCCCCGCCACCGGGCAGATCGCCGCCGCGAAAATCAACGCGATCAGCGACACCAGTAACGCCATCGCCCGGTTCAGCCCGCCCGCTACTTGCAGGTACGTCGCGAAGTAGGTGGTGAACATATAAAACGACAACGCCGTCAGTGACACAAAAGCGCCCAGGCAGCAGATCGCCGCACCATGGTTGCGCAAGGTTTCCCTGAGCGGGGAGTGGGCGACGGCGTGCTCTTCCTTCACGGCCTGGAAGGCAGGCGTCTCGTCCAGCTTCCAGCGCAGGTAAAGGCCCACCAGGCCGAGAGGCGCGGCGATCAGGAACGGCAGGCGCCAGCCCCAACTGCCCATGGCTTCGGTGGACAATGACGCCTCAAGGGCATAGGCCACCACGGCGGCGGCGGCGAAAGCGGAAAACGTCGACACCGGCACGAAGCTGCCATACCAGGCGCGTTTGTCACTCGGCGCGTGCTCCATCAGATAAGCACAGGCACCGGCGTATTCACCGCCGGCGGAGAAGCCCTGGGCACAGCGGATCAGCGACAACAGAATCGGCGCCGTGACGCCGATGGCGGCGTAGGTGGGCAGCAGGCCGATCAACGTGGTGGCAGCGGCCATCAACAGGATGGTCATGGCCAGGGTGCGCTTGCGGCCGATGCGGTCGCCGAGCATGCCGAAAAAAATACCGCCCAGGGGCCGGAAGGCGAAGGCCACGGCAAACACGGCGAAGGTCTTGAGCAGCGCCGCGCTGGCGTCGCCGCTGGGGAAGAATTGCTGGGCGATGGTGGTGGCGAGGAAGCCATAGACGGCGAAGTCAAACCACTCGACGAAATTACCGATGCCGGCGGCGATGATGACCTTGCGCAGGGTTTGCGGGCTGACCTGTTCGGTGGAGGGGCTCGTCATGGGGGAAGGCCTCGGGATAGCTGGGGGGATGACCGATTATCGGTGCAGGTGCTTGGGCGGCGGGGCCCAAAAGAGTCGTCCGCGTAGTCAGTAGCGACTTGCCGGGAGCGGCAGACGCAGGAATCAGGCCAAGTGCGTCGCGCTCATCAGGCGCCGGGCCACCTTCGCCAGTGTGCTTACCCCTTCATCAATCTGCTCCACGGTGAGCCCGGCGTAGCCCATGACCAGGCCTGCCGGTCGGTCGCCCTGCGACGTGAACAACGGCGTCAGCGGATACACACCCACGCCGAGCTCAAGGGCAAGCGCCTGCAAGGCGGGCTCATCCCGCGAGCCAAGCGACGGCAGCAGCAATACCCCATGCAGCCCGGCGGCCATGCCCAGCAGTTTGCCAAGCCCCGCCAGGTGGCGGTCGACGGCATCCAGCAGCGCTTTACGGCGTGCTTCATTGTCACGGCGCAGGCGACGTACGTGGCGTTCATAGGCGCCGCTGGCGATCAACGAGGCGAGTACGTTCTGCTCCCAGCGCGCGGAGTGGCGGTCGGTCAGCCGCTTGGCTTCACGAAACACGCCCACCAGGTCACGGGGCAGTACCAGGTAACCCAGCCGCAATTGCGGCGAGAGTGCCTTGGAGAAGGTGCCGACGTAGATCACCCGCGCTTCGGTATCCATCGATTGCAGCGCGTCGATGGGGCGCTGGCCGTAGCGGAATTCGCCACCGTAATCGTCTTCGATGATCCAAGCGCGATGGCGGCTCGCCCAGTCCAGCAACTCGAGGCGCCGCGCGATGGGCAGTACCGCACCCATGGGGAACTGGTGCGACGGTGTCACGTAGGCCAGCCGTGCGCGAGGGTCGTCCGGTAAGCGTTGTGTCTGCAAGCCGCAGGCGTCGACCGGAATGGATAACGCGGTTGCGCCGGTGGCCTCGAAACAGTACCGGGCCATGCGGTAGCCCGGGTCCTCGAACACGAACGCATCGTCGGGGTTGAGCAGCACCCGAGCGCACAGATCGAGCCCCTGCTGGGAACCGTGCACCACCAGTATCTGCTCGGCATCGCAGCTCAAGCCTCGCGCGCGGCGCAGATAGCCTTGCAGTGCCTGGCGCAAGCGTTCTTCACCCTCGGGCTGGCCGTAAGGCCGACTGGGTTGACGCTTGACCAGTTCGGCGCGATAGGCGCGATGCCAGCCAAGTGCAGGGAAGTCCCGTGAAGCGACCGCACCATACTGAAAGTCGATACGCGCCGAGGGCGACGCCATGCTGTAGGGCGTAAGGCTGGCCACACGTTGTCCGTACAGCGACAGCAAGGGGGGACGGTGGTCGTCGGGCATCGGGCCCGTCGCCGGCCGCCCCCCGACTCTGGCGGCAACCCTGGCGGCCTTGCCCACGGCAGTCACCACAAACCCCTCGGCGGCCAGTTGTTCGTAGGCGGCGGTGACGGTGGTGCGTGACACCCCGAGTGTGTCTGCCATCGCACGGGTCGAGAGCAGCTTGGTGTCGGGCGCAAGCGTGCCGTCTTCAATCTGTGCACGCAACCTGGCGTAGATTCGGCGTTCAGCGCCGCGCGAAGGATTCGACAACTGGCCCATGGAAAAACCTCGAAACTGGTGCTTTTTGCGCTGCAGGTGATGGGCGAGATTATGGGTTCTCTTCCCGCCAAAATGAATGCTCGCCATGTACATTCCTGATCACTTTGCCGAACAACGCCTGGAACAACTGCACAGAATCATCCATGACAACCCACTGGGCATCGTGGTGATGCCGGGTGACAGCGGCATGGACGCCGATCACCTGCCGTTTGATTTTGAACCGCACGACGGCACCCACGGACGGCTCATGTCAGCCATCGTGCACTTGCGCGAGCGCGGTGAGACGGCACTTGCGCAGATCATGCTGGAAAACCTCGGCCCGTTGGATCCGGAGGCCGCGCCATGGAGCTTGAGCTGAGCCTCACCACGATCCTGGTCACGTTCGCCGGGGTGTTCTTGATCTGCTTCATGAAGGGCGCCTTCGGCGGCGGTTTTGCCATCGTCGGTATTCCGCTGCTGTCGCTGGTGATGGACCCGATCACCGCCGGCGGCCTGCTGGCGCCATTGTTCATTGCCATGGACCTGTTCGGCCTGCGCTACTGGAAACCGTCGACCTGGTCAAAGCCCGACCTCACTTTACTAGCACCTGGGTTGGTGGTCGGGATTGGCGTTGGCTATCTGCTTTTTCGCGTATTGGATCACCGTGCGATTGCCATCGTGATGGCGGTGGTCACCCTGGTGTTTGTCGGCCTGTGGTTCAGGGCCGGGGGAAATGTCAGTGTGAAGCCGCGTTCAGCACCGAAGGCCGTGGCCGCTGGGGTCACCTCCGGAATCACCACCATGGTTGCGCATTCCGGTGGGCCGCCGTTGGCGATGTACCTGTTGCCGCTTGGCCTGAGCAAGCAGGTGTACGCCGGCACCACCAGCCTGTTTTTCACCGTGGGTAACCTGCTCAAGGCTATCCCTTGGCTGATCCTGGCCAGGCCGACCGGTGATGTGCAGGGCCTGGCGCTGATCTGCCTGCTCGCCGTGCCCAGTGGCGTGTGGCTGGGCTGGCGCCTGCATGCGCGGTTGGATCAGCGCCAGTTGTATCGCGCGTGCTATGGCTTGCTGATTATCACGGCGCTCAAGCTGTTATGGGACGGCATCAGCGGCTACCTGGCCTAGGGATGAAACCTTCTCCCCAACGCATCCAGGCGCACCGCGATCGGCGGCAACCGCTCGCTGCTGCGTGCCAGGGTTTCCACATCGTCCGCGGTGCTTTGTGCAATGCTCTGCACCGACTGCAGACGCCCGACAATCTCCAGGTTCGCCGTGGTCTGCTCGCGGGTTGTGGTCACGATACGGCCATTGAGGTCATCGATGTGGGCGATGTCGTCGCCCACTGCGCGCAGCATGTCAACGGCCACCTGGCTGTCCTCCACGCAGCGCTCTACGCCCTCGCGGCTATCATGCATGGCTTGCACCGCCTGCCGGCTGCCGTGTTGCAGGCCTTCGATGATGGTTTTGATTTCCTGGGTGGATACCGCCGTGCGTTGCGCCAGGTTGCGCACTTCGTCGGCAACCACGGCGAAACCACGGCCTTGCTCGCCGGCGCGGGCGGCTTCGATGGCGGCGTTGAGGGCCAGCAGGTTGGTCTGGTTGGCAATGCTGCTGATCACTTCAAGCACGGTGCCGATCTGTTCGGTTTGCAGAGCCAGGCCCTGCACCGTGTCGTGGGTGCCGCTGAGACGGGTGGCCAGTTGGGTGATTTCCTGCTGGGCGCGGCCGACGCTTTCCTGGCCGCGCAGGATCTGTTGGCTGGCCTTGCCGGCATGATCCACCGCTTGCTCGACGTGCACGGCAATGTGGCCCATGGCGTCTTCCATGCGCTGCATCGAGCCGCTCATCTCGGTGATTTGCGCCAGTTGGTGCCGTGCGCCTTTTTCCAGGGTGCCGCTGGCGCTGGCCAGTTCCTGGCCGAGTTGGCCAAGGCCGTGGGAGTCACGGGCGACGCCGTCGATCAGGCCGGTCAACTGATGCAGAAAATGGTCGAAACGCTTGGCGAGGGAGACGTGGGTCTTGCCCTGGTCGCCTTGGGCGGTTTCAACGGTGAGCTGGGAAGTGACCGCCAGCATCTTCTCGAGCATTTCCTGGCTCTCGACCGCTTCGGCCTGGCTGTGCACGGCCAGGTAGAGCAGGGCGACGGTTTCCATCACCACGTAGAACGCATGCACGAACACCATGGTCCAGCCGCCGTGGTGTTCCATCACGAACACTGGAAAGCCTTGATGTTGCAGCGCATGGAAAACCACATGGTGCACGGCGATGGTGGCCGCCGCCACCAGGATCGGCAGCCAGTCACGGTAAAACGTCAGCACCGCGAGCAACGCGAAGATGCCGAAGTGCGCTTCGATCAAGCCCTGGGCCTGGTTGATATGCAATGCCGCCATGACCATCAAGCCCGCGCCGAGCGCGCAGCGCATGACACGGGTACCACCGATGGCGCGGTAAAGCGCGGTCAGCACCACGCTGGTACTACCGCCGACTAACACGGCCTGCACCAGGGTGTCGTGCCAGAACGCCAGGCCCAGGGAAAACAGGAACATCAGCCAGACCAGCGCCAGCATGATGCGGTCGGCTTTACGGTAGTGCTCGGAAAAACGCGTGCGGGTGGGCATTCACACTTACTCCATGTGGTCTGGCCGGAACAAAGCGAAGGGCAGGGTGGAGCGAATCAGGTGTTTTTGATTGTTATTGGATTCAGTGATGCCAAACGTGTATCGGCATCGGTAGGCGGGACTTTAGGGGCGGCTACCCGGGCGGATAGCCGTGGTTCGGAGGGCGGTCAGAAGCTGTACTTGGCGGTCAGCATCATATTGCGTGGGTTACCGTAGGAGTCACCGCCATAGCTCACGGAGTTGGAGATGGACTGGTAGTAACGGCGGTCGAAGATGTTGTTGGCGTTGAGTTGCAGGTCAAGGTGCTGGTTGACCTGGTAGCCGGCCATCAGGTCGGTGACGGCATAGGCGCCCTGCTGCAGGCGGTAGGTGCTGCCATCTGCGACTTTGAAGTCGTTGTACATGCGGCTCTGCCAGGAGACGTTGCCGCCCACGCGGAGTTTTTCCAACGGGCCCTGGAAGCGGTAGTTGGTGGTCAGCTTGAACAGGTGCTCCGGGGTGTCAGTGTCGAACTGCTTGTTGACCTTCTGCGGGTTGGCGGCGTCCTTGATGGTGTGCGTGCGCGCGTAGGTGTAGCCACCGCCGACCTGCCAGTTCTCGGTCAGGGCGCCTTGCAGTTCGAAGTCGATGCCCTGGCTGCGAATCTCGCCGGAGGCCACAGAGCAGGAGGCCTGCGGGCAGTTTGCGACTGTCACGCCGACGGCACGGTTTTCCTGGTCGACGCGGAACAGCGCCACGCTCGCGTTGAGCGCACCCCCCAGGTATTCACCCTTGATACCCACCTCGTAGTTCTTGCCTACGATGGGCTTGAGCGGGCTGCCGGAGGTGTCTTTTTCGCTCTGGGGCGTGAAGATGTCGCTGTAGCTGACATACACCGAGTGGTGGTCGTCCAGGTCGTAGATCAGGCCGGCGTAGCGGGTGAGGTTGCGGGTGACCTTGTAGTCGCCGGTGTTGCTGCCATGGGCGTCGTAGTCGTACCAGTCCAGGCGCCCGCCGAGGATCAGCTTCAACGGGTCGGCCAGGTTCAGGCGGGTAGTGACGTAGACACCATCCTGGGTGGTCACGTCACGGTCATTGGTGGTATGGACGAAGTCAGGTTTGCCCGCTGTGAGCGGCCAGTTGGTGTTGTAGGGGCTGTAGTTGTGGGTGGTCATGTCGTAGATGCGCCGGCTGGCGCCTACCACCAGTTCATGGGTACGCCCGAACGCCTGGAAGGGGCCGCTGGCGAAGACGTCGGCACCTGCCTGGTTTTCATCGTAGGCCGCCTGGTAGACCGTGCGCGCCAGTGTGTTGGCGACCCAGCGCGACTGGTAGGAACCGGAGAACAACGCGTTCTGTTCGGCATAGTTGGCGTTGACTTGCAGTTTCCAGTCGTTGGCCAGTTGCTGGCGCAGTTCGGCGAATACGGTGTTGATCTCCTGGTCCTTGTTTTCCCAGTCGGTGCCGGGGTTGTAGGAGCGCGGCAGGTTAAGGTGATGGCCATCCAGGCCGACCATCGACGAGCCCCAGAAGTAATTGGTCTTGTCCTTCTGGTTGGAGAAACCCAGGGTCAGGGTGGTGTCTTCGCTCAGGTCGGCTTCGGTGACGGCATAGAACAGGCCGTGATACTCCTCGGCGTTGTCGATGAAGCTGTTGGCATCGCGGTACGAGGTAACCACGCGACCGCGCCAGGTGCCGCTGTCGTTGAGCGGGCTGGAGGCGTCGAGTTCGCCGCGATAGTCGTCCCAACTGCCAGCGGCGCCGGTCAGCGTGACTTTCTGCTCGTCCAGTGGGCGCTTGCGGACCAGGTTGATGGCGGCGGAAGGGTTGCCCGCGCCGGTGACCAGGCCCGTGGCGCCGCGCACGATTTCGACGCGATCGAACATCGCCAGGTTCGGTTGTGCGCCGACAGTGACGCCGTTGTAGCCGCTGGGGATGCCGTCATACATCAGGTTGTCGATATCGAAGCCGCGTGACGTGTAGGACTGCCGGCCAGGGCCACTGGAAAAATTCAGGAACAAACCCGGGGTGGCCTTGACCACATCGTTGATGCTGGTCATCGCCTGGTCATCCATCCGCTGGCGGGTAATGACGGTGATGGCCTGTGGGGTTTCGCGCATGGTCAACGGCAGCTTGGTTGCCGTTTTCATCGCGCCAGTGGTGTAGGACTGGGTGCCTTCAGTGGTTTCGCCCAGTTGCTCTTCGCCGGAGATTTGCGTGGCGCCCAATTCAAGGGTGGCGGCCGGTGCCTGGGTATCGGCGGCAAAGACCGCGGAAGAACTGGCCAGACAGACCGCCAATGCCATCAGGCTGGGTGAAAAAACGTTACCGCCGTGTTGTTGCACAGACATGGAACTGACTCTCCCCGAACGCCGTCCCTGGCGAATAATAAAACTGTTGATAATTATTCGCATTAGTCTGGCAGATTGTTCTTGCAGGAAAAAGCCTTCAGGGAGAATTAGTTAACGAATTTTTCACATCGCAGTGGCGGCGATTTGCCACATCGCCCCCCTGAAATGCGCCGGTTATTCGCGCTGTGGAATCGCCACCCGACTCGTCGCCTTGACCTCCCTCAGCGCCAGGCTCGATTGAATCGACGCAATCCCTAACTGGCGCCGCAACACGCTCTCGACGAACTCGCTGTAGCTGTCCAGATCTTCGGCTAGCACCTGCAACAGGTAATCGGCATCCCCGGTGATCTTGTGGCACGACAACACCTGCGGCAGTTCCTTCACCACGGCCTCGAAAGCGTCGGGCGCATGGTCGGTATGGATCGCAAAACGCACATGCACGAACGCCAGGATGTCCAGCCCGAGCATCTTGCGGTCGAGGTTGGCCTGGTAGTCCTTGATCACGCCTTCTTCTTCCAGGCGCTTGCGTCGGCGCCAGCAGGGCGTAAGGCTCAGGGACAGGCGCTCACTCAACTGCGCGTTGGAAATACTGGCGTCTTGCTGCAACAGGGCGAGGATGGCGAGATCGGTGTCGTCAAGAACGACCTGTTTGGTTTTATTTTTCATAATCATGCGCCGCTAAGGTAAATATTCCCGATAAACCTAACAGTGCCGTAAGTAAAAGCAAAGAAAGCCCACTGCCGCCAGAACAAAATAGACCCTGTCTTTTATTGGCGGATGCCCTCACATGTTGACTGTTTTCAGCGAAGCCCACCGTTTGCACCATGGCACCGAACTCAAGGACGGCGTGCTCAAGCCCTCGTTCGAACAACCCAGCCGCGCCGACACCGTGCGTGACCGGGTCCGTCAGGTTGGCCTGGGCGATATCATCACGCCGCGCCGTTTTGACCGGGCCTGCTACGTCGCCGCCCACAGCGAACGCTACGTGGCGTTCCTCGAAACCGCCTGGGCCGAATGGACCGCCATCGGCCGCAGCCATGACGCCTTGCCCCTGGTGTGGCCGGTACGCGACCTGGCCAACCAGCAGGTGCCGGCGTTCATCGACGGCAAGCTCGGTTTTTACGCGATGGACGCCGGTTCGCCGATTACCCGCACCACCTGGCAGGCGGTGAAGACCAGCGCCGACATCGCACTGACCGGCCTGGCGTTGCTCGACGAAGGCCATCGCAGCGCCTTTGCCCTGTGCCGCCCACCGGGCCATCACGCAGCCCGTGAATACATGGGTGGTTACTGCTACCTCAACAACGCCGCGATTGCCGCGCAGCACGCCATCACCCAGGGCGCCCGGCGCGTGGCGGTGCTGGATGTGGATTTCCACCATGGCAATGGCACCCAGAATATTTTCTACGACCGCCCGGACGTGATGTTCATCTCCCTGCATGGCGACCCGGCGGTGTCCTACCCGTACTTTTCCGGTGCCGGCAGCGAGCGCGGCGTCGGCGCTGGTGAGGGCTTCAACCTGAACTACCCATTGCCGAAAAACACCACCTGGACCCATTACCGCACCGCCCTGATCGACGCCTGCCAGCAACTGCGCCGCTTCGCCCCTGAAGTGTTGGTGATTTCCCTGGGTGTCGACACCTTCAAGGACGACCCTATCAGCCACTTCCTGCTCGACAGCGAAGACTTCCTCCGCATGGGGGAGATTATCGCCAGCGTCGGCGTGCCCACGCTGTTCGTGATGGAAGGCGGCTACATGGTCGATGAGATCGGCATCAATGCGGTCAACGTGCTGCACGGTTTCGAACACCACAGCCAATAACAACGACCCCTCGACTTTTCTTCTGCCAAAACTCAAAAACATAACAAGAGGTTTTGTGATGAAAACAACCACGCCCGGGCTGTGTGAACAGCCTGCGTTGCAACGCACCCTGAGCAACCGCCATATCCAGTTGATGGCCATGGGCGGCGCAATCGGCACCGGCCTGTTCATGGGCTCCGGCAAGATCATCGCGCTGTCCGGCACCTCGATCATCCTGATCTACATGATCATCGGGCTGTTCGTGTACTTCGTGATGCGTGCCATGGGCGAGCTGCTGCTGTCCAACCTCAACTTCAAGAGTTTCGCCGACTTTGCCGGTGCTTACCTGGGGCCGCGCGCGGCGTTCTTTCTCGGGTGGTCGTACTGGTTGAGCTGGAGCGTGGCGGTGGTGGGGGACGCCGTTGTGGTCGGCGGTTTCTTCCAGTACTGGTTCCCCGATGTACCGGCCTGGATGCCGGCGGTGAGCATGTTGCTGACCCTGTTCGCAGTGAATGTGCTGACGGTCAGGCTGTTCGGCGAAGTGGAGTTCTGGTTCGCGATCATCAAGATCGTCGCCGTGGTGACCTTGATCGGGGTGAGTGGAGTGCTGATCGCCAGTTCGTTCGTCTCGCCCACCGGTGTCACCGCTTCGTTGAGCCACCTGCTGGATAAACAGGCGGCATTTCCCAATGGCCTGTTCGGCTTTTTTGCTGGCTTCCAGATGGCGATCTTTTCCTTTGCCGGCACCGAGTTGATCGGCACGGCCGCCGCCGAAACCCGTGCGCCGGAAAAGACCTTGCCCAAGGCAATCAACTCGATCCCGCTGCGCATCATCCTGTTCTACGTGCTGGCCCTGGCGTGCATCATTGCGGTGACCTCCTGGCAGCAGGTGTCGCCGAGCAAGAGCCCGTTTGTCGAGTTGTTCCTCGTCGCAGGGTTTCCCGCCGCAGCGGGCATCGTGAACTTTGTGGTGCTGACCTCGGCAGCGTCGTCGGCCAACAGCGGGGTGTTTTCCGCCAGCCGCATGTTGTTCGGCCTGGCCGACCTGGGTGATGCGCCGGATATCTTCCGGCGCTTGTCCAACAGCAGCGTGCCGTTTATCAGCCTGGCGTTTACCAGTTTGCTGATGTTGCTGGGGCTGGTGTTGCTGTTTGTGGTGCCGGAGGTGATGACCGCCTTCACCATCGTGTCGACGGTGTCGGCGATCCTGGTGATTTTTACCTGGTCGACCATCCTCGCGTCCTACCTCGCCTACCGCAAAAAACGCCCGGACCTGCACGCCCAATCCACCTACAAGATGCCAGGCGGCGTGCCGATGGCCTGGTTTGCCCTGGCGTTTCTCGCGTTTGTACTGGGCCTGCTGGCGTTGCGGCCGGATACACGCCTGGCGCTGTGCGTGATGCCGGCCTGGTTCATCTGGCTGGGAATCGCCTATCAGTTTTCGCGCTTTCAGGGTCTGCGCTTTCAAGGTCGTTGAAAAACCGGCCATATCTGGCTGATTTGTGGCGAGCGGGCTTGCCCCGCGTTGGGTTACGAAGCGACCTGGAAGGAGGCATGCGGTGAATCAGGCACTCTTCGGCCGCTGGTGTTGGGGCTGCTCCGCAGCCCAGCGCGGGGCAAGCCCGCTCGCCACAGGGTATTTGTCGCCAGTTCTGACCAGAGACCTTGAAAGGGCTGGCTTTCAGGGTGCCAGCCTGGTGAAGACGTAATCGCGGTCTTTCACCAACGCCTGGTGGCAGGCAAAACACGTCTGGTGCTGCGCTTCATCGGCGGGTTTGCCATTGATGAAGCGTCCAAACCCCCAGCCACCGGTGGAAGCGTATTTTTTCGAGTCCTTGACCATGAACTGCACCGTGGTCGCCGCGCCAGGGATGGACGCGGTCTTGAAGTCCGGTGACGGCTCGTGTTTCCACGCCAACTTGGCCAGGACGGTGCCATCCGGGAAAGGCAACTTGCCCTCCCGGTAAGCCTTGAGCGCAGCGCTGTTGCCCAGCACCACGCGCAGTTTGTTCAACGGGTCGGCTTCCTGGGCCGGCGCCACCAGTTCCCATTGGCGGTAGCCGTCGGGGATGGTCACGCCGTAGATCGGCGAGGCTGCGCTGTCGGCGAAGGCGCCGGTCGAACTCGCGAGGGCCAATGCGGCCATGCACAGGCGCTTCATCACAAGTGATCCGCATCGATGACCGCCTTGGCAAATGCCTCGGGCGCTTCCTGCGGCAGGTTGTGGCCAATGCCACCCTTGATCAGGCGGAACTCGTACTTGCCGGTAAAGCGCTTGGCGTAGTCCTCGGGCTGCGGGTGCGGGGCGCCGTTGGCGTCGCCTTCGAGGGTGATGGTCGGCACGCCAATGGACGGCGCCTGGGCGAGTTTCTGCTCCAGCGGGTCGTACTTCGTCTCGCCTTGGACCAGGCCCAGGCGCCAGCGGTAGTTGAAGAGGGTGATTGCCACGTGATCCGGGTTTTCCAGGCCTTTGGCGCTGCGGTCGAATGTGGCGTCATCGAATTTCCACTGCGGCGACGCCAATTGCCAGATCAGCCTGGCGAAGTCGTGGGTGTTTTTCTGGTAGCCGGCGGCGCCGCGCTCGGTGGCGAAGTAGAACTGGTACCACCATTGCAACTCGGCTTTGGGGGGCAGTGGGTTCTTGCCGGCGGCCTGGTTGCCGATCAGGTAACCGCTGACCGACACCAGCGCCTTGACCCGCTCCGGCCACAATGCCGAGACGATGTCCGCCGAGCGCGCGCCCCAGTCGTAGCCGCCGAGTACCGCTTGCTTGATCTTCAGGGCGTCCATGAAGTCGATCACATCACTGGCCAGCGCCGCCGGTTGGCCGTTGCGCAGGGTGTCATTCGAGAGGAAACGTGTGTCGCCATAACCCCGTGCGTAAGGGATCAACACGCGATAGCCCTTGGCCGCCAGTAACGGCGCGACCTGGGCGTAGCTGTCAATGTCGTAGGGCCAGCCATGTAGCAGGATCACCGCCGGGCCGGTGGCGGGGCCGACTTCGGCGTAGGCCACATCGAGCAGGCCGGCCTTGACGTGCTTGAGGGCACCGAAGGCGGTTTGCGCACTGGCGACAACTTTGGTCGGTGCCTCGGGCATTTCGGCGTGGGCCATGCCCAGGATGCCGAATTGCGCCAGGGCAATGGCCAGGAAAAGTGGTGTGGAGCGGCGGTTCAACTGAGCGTGCATGGCGAGCCTCCTGCGGCTGGATGTGTGCCGGTGCTCAGTTGAACGCCCGGCTGTATCTGGCCTGTTTCAGGAAACCCGCCGAGTTAAAGGCTGTGTATCGCAGCGGGCTGCGTACACACTGCGATACAAACCTAGAACGCCACCCGGACACCCACAGTGCCTTCGCGGCCGTTGTAAGTGTTGCTGTCCAGATTGCGGTTGTAGCCGACTTCGCCGTACAGGCTCACATCGGGCGCAACCTGCACAGTGGCGCCCAGGCTGACTTCCAGGGTGGTGGATTTCTGTTCGGTATCGATCCGGGTGGTGCGGTTGTAAATCACACTGTTGTCCCCGGCGCTGGCATGCCAGACGTTCGCGCGCGCATAGGGCTGCCACGGCATGCCACGGACGTTGTAATCACCGCGTAGCCTTACACCCAGGCGGGAGGTGACGCTGGTATCGGCGTCGTACTTGACGTCGGAAATGCCGTCGTTCTGGCTATCGAGCTTTGTCTTGCCGACGATCAATTGAGCCTGCGGCTCCACCGTCCAGTCCTGGGTGACCTGAACTGGCCAGCCGACTTCAGCGGACGCAGTGATGTTATGCCCACGGGTTTTCATCTTCACGCCACGGTCCGATTCGTTGTTGCCATTGAAACGGCTACCCGTCAGTACCAGGTCCAGATACGCCTGATTGGCACCGATCAGCGTCCAATACACTCCCAGGCTGTCAGCGCGCAAGGTGGTCTTGCCGGCGTCCAGATCTTGCCAGCCACCGTTGAAGCCCTTGACGCTGCCTTTGAGCGTACTGTGGCTCACAAACAGCCCCACGCGATGGGTACGCCCGCTGTCGTCGGTAGCGGTGTAGACATCGCTGCCTGCCTGGAAGCCCTTGACCGTGCTGTCCAGCGTCGGGCTCACCGTGCCAGCAAACCCTTGACGGCTGCTGCCGCCGTAGACTCGGCCCCAGCCGGCCAAGCCGTTGCCGCTCTGTTGTTGGCTCTGGTCCCCCATGCGTTCGTGATAGGTCCCCAGCATGGCGCGCACGATCTGGTCGGCGGCCGGAAACAGTGCGGCGTAGATCGGCACTTCCTTGCGGTAGATAGGTTCTGGCTCGGTCCCAGGGTTAGGGGGTAAGGGACGCTCGCCCGGGCTCGGTAAAGGTACGATGATCTCAGGGCCTGGTGGCTGCACCGGGACAGTGGAGCGCAGGTAATAATTCTCTGCCGTGCCTGCGGTTACACCGCCCTTGAACAGGCGGTAGTCGAACGCACCCGCGGAGACCGGGCCGGCGAGGGTGAAGGCGTTGGCATTGCCGGAGGCACCATTAAGGGCCTGCACCACCTGGATACCATCCTGCAGCGTCGCCGCACCCGCACCCCCCAGGTTGGTCACGCTGATCGCTGTGCTACCCCCAATGACACCTTGGTCAATCACCAACCTGTCGCTGGGCGAACCGTCGCCCCCCAGAACACTTTGCAGTGCAAGGCGCCCGCCATTGCCGGTGTAATTGCCCTTGAGGGTCAGTGTATCGTTGGGGCTGGAACTGCCCGTGGTCATGTCGATCAGGCCGCTGTTGCTGACGCTCACCAATTGGCCGGCGGTAAAGGCTTCGATGACCCCGGTACCGACCAGCAATGTACTCGTGCCATCCAGCCCCAGCGTGCCGGTACCGGAGCCGCTGTCACCCAGCTTGAGCGTCGTACCGCTCAGCGTCAGTTCGGAACCGTTGTCCAGCTGGATGGTTTCCCAGTTGGGCAGCAGGCCAGGGTCCCCGGCCTTGGTGTTGTCCAGGGTAAGTTTGTCGTTGCCCAGGCCGCCGTCCACCAGTTGCGCTGCCGCCAATTGAGCGCTTGTCAGATTCTGCAGCAGTGCCGTGTCATCCCCCGCACCCATCAGCACAAACGAATGCAGGTTGCCGCCGGTCCAGATGAAGTCGTCATTGCCGAAACTGAGGAGGATCTGCCCGTTCACCTCACCGCCCGAGACGGTCACGTGGTCGTCACCGCCGCTGACACTGATGTTGCCGCCCACAAATGCGGTGCCCGAGATCAGGATGGTGTCGTTGCCTAAGCCGGTGACCAGGTTGCCGATGATGCGGCCACCCGACATATCAAAGATGTTGTTGTCGAGTTTCATGTCGACGCGGCCGATGGTGCCGCCGGTCATTTTGGCATCGTCGCCGTCTTCGAAGGCGCCTGTGATGGTGCCACCGCTCATTCTGAAGGTATCCCGACCGTCGCCTTGAGCCACGGACGCTACAGTGCCGCCGCTCTGGGCATAGCTGTCGATACCGGCCCCCTGGCTGATAGCGCCGACCTGACCGCCGCTGATCTCCACCTTATCTACCCCCCCGCCAAACGTTACATTGCCGTTCACCTGACCCGTTCCGGAAACATTGAGCGTGTTGTTGCCCCCAGTGTCGGTAAAGCCTGGTGCTGAGTCGCTGTCGCAGGTGGAGATGTCATCGCCGGCCGTATTGTTGATCGTGCAGGCCCCATAAGAGGCCAGCGGCCATACCGCTATGACAATCGGGTACAACCAGGAGAGTGTCGGTACGCGCATGATCGCTCCTCGCTCGAGGTGATGGTTGCCCGCGCCTGCAAAGGCAAGTGTGGGCCAGACCATGACAACGTGATGCGCGATACGGAGCAGGGACAGCGGGTTACCCGTTCTGAAAACACCGGCCAATGCAAAGGGTTGGCATGGCTTTCTCGACTGCACCTGACGTGGTGCAGCGCTTTTTCCACCCTAGCCACCCATTCGCCAGGCCGCCACTGTCAGAATTAACAGGTATGAACGAGTTGGGTGTCAGGACAGCACGATTTCATAAGGCTCACGCATTCGTTCCAGCAGCACCTGGGCCAGTATGGGCGGCAAGCCGATTTGCGGGTCACCGGCCAACTGGCTGGCATAGGCATGGGCGGCGTGGAGTTTGCGCGCCACGGTCCAGGTGTCCAGGCGTACTTTGCGCGCGCGTTGCCAGGGGATGAGCGCGCCTTCGCGAGCAGGCCAGTGCCAGGCCCAGATTGGCAGTTCGTGCAACTGCGCGCCCACCAGGCTGCACGCCTTGGCACTGGCACGACCGACCGCGTCATGGTCATCATTGCCGTCGTTGCGCCAGGTGCTGAACACCACGTCGCCGGGCTGCAGGTAACGCGCAATGAATTGGCTCAGTTGCGGCTCGCGAGCGGCGAGGGCGTTGTCGCAGAAACCACCGCGAATCCACTTCAGGCTGTGCAGCGGCATGCCCAGGCGGCGCAGGGCTTCAGCGCTTTCCTGGGGGCGGACCACGCTCAAGCGGCTCGCCGGCCACACGTTGGACCCAGGATGGCTGGCGCTGCCGTCGGTGATGGAGATCAGTTGCAGCCGGTGTTCCAGCGTGCTGAGCAATTGCAGCAAGCCGCCGCAGGCCAGCACTTCATCGCCGGGATGAGGCGCGATGATCACCACGCGTGCGCCAGGCGGCACTAATGAGGAGGGCGTAACGGGGGGGATCAGCGCCAGTTGCGGGGCGCTGTTCCAGACTTGCGCGGGGCCGCGGCGGCCGTCGCTTAAGGAAGCAAGCTTCATGGGGTGTCACATCCTTGTCGGTTGATGCGGGGTCGTGCCCCGTTGACGGGACGACTCTCTTGTTTCCACCACAGGCTCCGCCGCAGTGGCTGCATGGCATCCCAACCCTGGAATGCCAGCAAGGCGTTCTCAGCATAGACAAGGATTGCTCGGTTTCACATTCGGTAACGGCGTTTTTTCAAGTGGCGTGCATCAGGCTCTTCAAGTAATCACCGAATCCCCCTTGTGCACGGGCGTCCAGGCGCGCACTGGTAATCACCTGCGGGCCGTGGCTCCAGGCGATGGAGGCGCCGCATAGTTCCAGGTTGCGCACCAATTGCACATCCTCATGGCACGCCAACGGCTCGAAACCACCGGCGCGCACGTACGCACCGGCGCTCACCCCCAGGTTGGCCCCGTGTATGTGCCGATGACCGTCGCGCGCCTCGTAGCCCTGGTGGTAGCGAATCTGCGCGACGGGGTCGAAACCCTCGCTCCACGCATCGACCGTGACGGTGCCGCACACCGCGTCCACCTCCAGCGCCAATTGGGCCACCAACCAGTCGGGGGCTACCCGGCTGTCGGCATCGGTGCAGGAGATCCAGCGTGCGCCCTGATTGAGCAAATGCCGCGCACCCACGCCACGCACATGCCCCACGTTGCGCGCCTGGGCTTCCAGGCACTGCACCGGGTAGGCCTGGGCAATGGCGGCACTGGCATCGCTGCAGCTGTCGAGCACCACCAGGATAGTCACGGTTTCGCCGAGCAAGCCAGGATGGCGGGCGGCGACCAACGCGGCTTCCAGGCAGTCGCCGAGCAACGCCTCTTCGTTATGCACCGGGATCAGAATGCCGATCATCGCAGGCCCTCAAGGGTGGCGACCGAGGTGCCGTCGCGGCTCCAGAGGTCGAGCAGGAAATCAGGTTCGTGGTGGCTGGCGACGCAAGGCATGTCCAGGCGTTCCTGGAGCAGGGCGTGTACCTGCTCCGCGGTTTGCGGGCAACCGTCGATAGGCGCGCGCCAGTGACAGGCCAGCAGTTGGCCGTCGGCGGTCAGCGCGGTGCGGACGCGATCGATCAGTTGGCGCAGGTCATCGGCGTCGAGGTAGTAGCACCACTCGCTCAATACGATCAGCTCGAACTGGCCCGCCGGCCACTGTTCGGGCAAGCGGCACTGCTGCACCTGGGCCTGGGGGAACCCCAGCAAGCGAGTGCGCGCCAGGGCCACGGCGGCCGCGGCGGTGTCGCAGCACAGCAGGCGATCACATCGCGGTGCCAGTTCGAAACTCAGCTCACCATTGGCGCAGCCGGGTTCGAACACCGAGGCGTAGCGTGGCCGCGTGAGTATCGCCAGGGTCAGCGCACGTTTGCGCCGCTCATACCAGCGTTGGCGAAAGGCCCAGGGATCATCGCTGTCGGCGAACAGTTGGTCGAAGTAAGGCGTGGCCACACTCATACAAATACCACTTCAAAGGGTTGCAGCAGACGCTCCACCACATAGGGCGCCAGCACCGGCGCGAGGCCGATCTGCGGGTCGCCTTCCAGTTGGCTGGCGAAGGCGTGGATGGCATGCCGTTTGCGGGCAACGGCTTCACAGGTCAGCGGAATCTTGCGTGCACGGTGCCAGGGCACCCCGCTGTCTTCGGGCGTTGCCCAGTGCCAGGTCCACACCGGCAGCTCATACAGGGTAGCGCCGACCGCCGTGCAGGCCTGGGCGCTTGCACGCCCAACGGCCTCATGGTCGCAATGGCCGTCTTCGCGCCAGGTGGTAAACACTACGTCGGTAGGTTTGAGGTAGCGCTGGATAAACCCTACAAGTTCCTGTTCCCGCGCCGCCACCTGGCTGTCGGTAAAACCGGCGCGCAGCCATTTCAGGCTGTGCAGCGGCAACCCCAAGCGGTGCAGGGCCTGTGCCGATTCCTGCGGGCGCACTACGCTCAGACGTTCCACCGGCCAACGCTGTGAACCGGGGTGGCTGGCGCTGCCATCGGTGACTGAGATCAGCTGGATCGGCCGACCCAGTGCCGCCAGGCCCTGCATCAGGCCGCCGCAGCCGAGGACTTCATCATCCGGATGTGGTGCGATGATCACCGCACGGTGGCCGGCGGGCACCAACTGCTCGACGCTGATCGACGGTAAATCGGCCATTTTAGGCGAGGCCTGCCAGTGATGCAGCGGCGTGCCCTGGCCAACGATTGGATTGGGTCTCATAACTGCCACCTCCCTGTGGGTTCACCGGCCACCAGCTCTCCGAGCCCGGCCAAGTCGCGTTCAGCATGACTCTGGCGTACATACACCGGCAGGTCTGCCATCAACTGGGCAAAGTGCGGGTCCTTGCAGTAAGGACCGGCGCCGACGGCGCGCCCGACATGGCGTATGACCTGTTCAACCGTGTCTTCGATACAGGCCCGCGTCTGCTGGGCCAATTGCCGGGCGTCAGCCTTGGGCTCAAGGTCGATCTGTGCCGCGCTGGCACGCAGCACACAGGCGGCGCTGTTCAGTGCGCTGTCGACGGCGCCTAGATGAGCCATGGCGTGGGGTTCCGGGCGTTTACTGCACTGCGCGCGCAAGACCTCAGCCAGGCGTTGCGCGGCGCCGTACCAGCAGGCGGCGATACCGATACCGCCTTGCCAGAAGCCTGGGCGGGCGAGGTAATCCCCCGGTCCGCCCACCGCCAATCCCCAGGCCCCGTCGAACACGACTTCCACACTGCCGGTGGCCGCCATACCCACCGCGTTCCACCCCTCATCCGTGACCACAATGCCGGGTTGATCCATGTGCACGGCCACCAACTGCTGGCGATCGTCTTCGTCCCAGGCGGTCAACAACCCATGGCTCACCACCGCCGCGCCGGAGCACCAGGCCTTGCGGCCTTGCACCCGCAGGCGATGGCCCTCCTGGCGCACGCGCACCTTCGCCGTTGGCGGCTCGGCGGCCCACATGCCCCACGTGCTGCCCAGGGGCGGCAGTGGGGAGTTGAGCTCGGCAATGATTGCCAGGGCATCGGTGTGGCCTTCGAACAGCTTGCACAGGCGCAGGTCATGACCCGCCACCTGCGCCAGGCGACTGAATCGTGCCAGGGTCTGACCGCCGCCGGGCAACGGCAGTTGGTCCAGGCCTTCTTCCTGAAGGGCCTTCAGGGCGTCGCCCAGGGCTTGCGTGTCCGCATAGCCCTGGAAGCCTTGAAGGAATCCATGCAGAGCCATCTCACACCTCGTCTTCGCGCTGCAACTCGAACAACAACAGCGAGCGCCCGGTCACGGCGTACTCGTGATCGAACTCAAAGCGTTCCTGGCCGCGTACGGCGGGCTCGTTGGTGTCGAGCATGCAGGTCCAGAACTCACCTTCAGGCACCGGCGGCAAGCGGAAGTTGACCATGTCGTGATGGGCATTGACCACCAGCAGCAAGGTAGCGTCGGCGCCGGGACGGCGAATCCCGGTTTCCTGGGCGCGACCATCCATCAACATGCCCAGGCAGCGACCGTTGCTGTCCTGCCACTGTTCGGTGGTCATCTCGTTGCCATCCGGCGCCAGCCAGGTGACGTCCTTCACGCCGATGTCTTCGTTGTAGTCGCCCACCAGGAAGCGGCCACGACGCAGGATCGGGTAGGCCAGGCGCAGCTTGATCAGGCGCTTCACAAACTTGAGCAGCGCCTTGCCATCTTCGTCCAGGTCCCAGTTGATCCAACCGATCTCACTGTCCTGGCAGTAGGCGTTGTTGTTGCCGTGCTGGGTGCGCGCAAACTCATCGCCAGCCACCAGCATCGGCGTGCCTTGGGACAGGAGCAATGTGGCGAAGAAGTTGCGCATCTGGCGCAGGCGCAGGGCGTTGATTTGCGGGTCGTCGGTCGGGCCTTCGACGCCGTGGTTCCAGGACAGGTTGTTGTTGCTGCCATCCTGGTTGTTTTCGTCGTTGGCTTCGTTGTGCTTGTCGTTGTAGGAGACCAGATCATGCAGCGTGAAACCATCATGCGCGGTGATGAAGTTCACCGAGCTGTAGGGACGGCGCCCACGGTGGTTGAACATTTCGCCGGAGGCGGTCATGCGGGCCGCGAAGTCGGCCAGTTGGCCGTCATCGCCTTTCCAGAATGCACGCACGGTGTCGCGGAAACGGTCGTTCCATTCCACCCAGCCCGGCGGGAAATTGCCCACTTGATAGCCACCGGGGCCGCAGTCCCAGGGCTCGGCGATCATTTTCAACTGGCGCAGCACCGGGTCCTGGCGGCAAGCCACGAGGAAGCTGTGACGCTCGTCGAAACCCTCGCGGTAGCGGCCAAGAATGGTCGCCAGGTCGAAACGGAAGCCGTCGACGTGCATCTCGGTGGCCCAGTAACGCAGCGAGTCGGTGACCATCTGCAATACGCACGGGTGGCTCAGATCAAGGGTGTTACCCGTGCCGGAGTCGTTGATGTAGAAACGCTTGTCGTCCGGCATCAGTCGGTAGTACGAAGCGTTGTCGATGCCGCGCATGGACAGTGTCGGGCCGCGCTCGTTGCCTTCGGCGGTGTGGTTGTAGACCACGTCGAGGATCACTTCGAGCTTCTGTTCATGCAGGTGCGCGACCATCTCCTTGAACTCGGCAATCTTGCCGCTGGCCAGGTAGCGCGGGTCGGGGGCAAAAAACGCGATGCTGTTGTACCCCCAGTAGTTGGTCATGCCTTTTTGCAGCAGGTGCTGGTCATTGACGAAGGCATGCACCGGCAGCAGCTCCACCGACGACACGCCCAGTTGGCGGATGTGCTTGAGCACGTCGTCTTCCATCAGCCCGGCGCAGGTGCCGCGTACTTCATCGGCTACGGAAGGGTGACGCATGCTGATACCGCGAAGATGGGTCTCGTAGATGATCGTACGGTCCCACGGCACGCGTACCGGTTGGTCGTTGCCCCAGGTGTGCGCCGGGTCGATCACCTTGCACTTGGGCACGAAGGGTGCGCTGTCGCGCTCGTCGAAGCTGAGGTCGTCATCCGGGTGGCCGATGGTGTAGCCGAACAGCGCCTCCGACCATTTGAGTTCGCCCACCAGTTGCTTGGCATAGGGGTCGATCAGCAATTTGTTGTGGTTGAAACGGTGGCCGTTGGCCGGGTCGTACGCACCGTACACGCGGTAGCCGTAGATCAGCCCGGGGTGGGCGTCGGGCAGATAGCCGTGGAAGGTCTCGTCGGTGTATTCGGGGAGTTCGATACGTTCCAGCTCGACCTCGCCGGAATCATCGAACAGGCACAGTTCGACCTTGGTTGCGTTGGCCGAGAACAGGGCGAAGTTGACGCCCAGACCATCCCAGGTGGCGCCCAGCGGGAAGGGCAAACCTTCACGGATCCGCGACGGTTCATTGCCCGGCGTCGGTGGGGTTTTATCGGGTTTGCTCATTGAAAACTTGCTCCTGCAAAGATGTTTTTCAGGCCGAACGCGGCCGTGCCGACGAAATTTCAGCTGAGAATCTGGAAGGTGGAATCACCTCTTGCCGACCGTGCCGACAAGAGGGGGGTATCAAGGCTTGGGTTTCTTCGGCGCGGGTGGTTTTTTCGCGGCCGGTGGCGCCGGCTTGCTGGCCGCAGGCTTGGCTTTGGCGGCTGGCTTGGGCTTGGCGGCCGCCTTGGGTTTGCTCGGCGTCAGCGCTTCAGCTTCGGCCAGTTTGCGCGCCATCTCCCAATGCCGCGCGTCTTGCCCATGGGGCTTGCCTTCGGACTCCCAGATCTGGTGCGCCAACTCTTTTATGCGTTTTTCGTCAGTACTCATCGCAATGCTCCTCAACAGAAAATTTTCAGCTTTCTTGATCATCAGGATTGATAAGGACATTGACCGGGAAATCCCCCAGGGCAGTGCTGATCAACAGCTCCTTGTCTGGTGTGACTGCGCCTGTATGAAAAAGTCCCTTCCAGTTTTTGTTTGTCGCGGCGAACGGTAATTTCACCCGTGTGTCGCCCCAAACCTGCGCATTGATCTTGGGATGCACACCGTTTTCAAGCAGGTCATGCGGCCATCTCGGCACCACCACCAGCAGATAGTTGCCCTGGTGCTCACGCGCGAACGCGACCACCCGTTCGGCGTGTTTGCCAAGCACTTGCAGCGGTGTGTAGGTTCCCTTGCGGAACAGCTCGGGACAGGCCTTGCGCAAGCCCAGCACCTGGGCAATCAATGCCTGTTTGATACGCCCGTCGCGCCAGTTGAACAACAGTTCGCCGATGTCCGGTGGGGTATCCAGCGCCTGTTGCCGGGCGTTGAAGTCCACCGGCCTGCGGTTGTCCGGGTCCACCAGGCTGAAGTCCCAGAACTCAGCGCCCTGGTACAGGTCCGGTACACCCGGCACCGTCATGCGAAGCAAGGATTGCGCCAGGCCATTGAGCGCACCGGCCGGCGCGATGGCCTGGGCCGCCGCGCCGATGGCAGTGCGCAACACCTGGCCTTCATCGCTGAGCAACAGCCGCGACAGGTAGGCTTCGACGCCTTGTTCATAGGCTTCGTTGGGCGCGCTCCAGCTGCTTTGCAACTTGGCTTCGCGCAGGGCTTTCTGTTGCCATTGCCACAGGCGCTGCCGGTAGCCCTCGAAGTCATCGGTCTGGTCCAGGGGCCAACTGCCCAGCAGCACCTGGTAGAGGATCAATTCATCGCCCGCTGAAGGCGTACTTGCATCCGTCTTCAGTGGCGCGGCGAGGGCGCGCCACTGCTCGACCTGCTCGGCGTACCACGCCGCGCACTCGCTCAGCACGGCCAGGCGCGCGCGGGTATCTTCGCCGCGCTTGTGGTCATGGGTGGCGGTGGCCAACAGGTTGTCAGGGAAGCTCTGCAGGCGTTGTTGGTTGACCCCATGGAAGTCGGCCAAGGGGGCGCTGAACTGTTCGGTGCTGAAGCCCACGTCGTTGCGCGACAGCAATACCGCCGAGCGATAGAACGCGGTGTCTTCCACAGCCTTGGCGGCGGCGGGCGACGTCAGTTGCTGGAAGCGCACGCAGGCATGCTTGAGGATCTTGCGTTCACGGCCCACCGGGCGATTGCGCCACGGCTGGCCGCCCAGCCAGTTGGCCAGGTGGTCGAGCACCGGCCAGTCGCCTTCGCCCAGGGTGGTGCGGGCGCCATCCATGGCCTGTTGGAATAGCCTGTCGTCGGCGGTACTGCGGCCACGGGCGCTGATATAGGTGCGGTACACCGGGAAGTGCACGATCAGTTCCTGCAAGGCTCGGCGGATGGCGCCGAGGGTCAGGTCGCGGGTCATCACATCGTCGCGGGCCACTTGCAGCAGGGCCTGGGCCACGCTTTCAAAGTCGCCGCCGAGGGAGCCGTTGAGGATCTGCTGGCGGGCCAATTGCGCTTCTTCGATAAACGCAGCAGGCCGCTCGCTGTGATGGGTCCACAACGCGGCCAATGGCGCGAAGCCGTCCGGGTGATGTTGCAGCAGCGACAACTGGTTCATGAACTCGTAACCGGTGGTGCCGTCCACCTGCCAGTCGTCGCGCAGGGTTTCGCCCTCGCCGAGGATCTTCTCCACGAAGATCGGCAAGTGCCGTTCGGGTGACAGCGAGTCCACCCGACGGCGCAGCTTGCGGCAGTAACCACGCGGGTCGGCCAGGCCGTCGATGTGGTCGATGCGCAGGCCATCCACCAGGCCTTCGCTGATCAGTTCGAAGATCTTGCCATGGGTGGCCTCGAACACAGCGCTGCGCTCGACGCGCAGGCCACCGAGTTCGTTGACGTCGAAGAAGCGCCGCCAGTTGATATCGTCCGCCGCGGTGCGCCAACTGGCCAGGCGATAGGCCTGTTGTTCCAGCAACTGATGCAGGCGCTTGAAGCCCTCGGGCTGGCGGCCGTCGAAGGCCTTCAAGCGCTGTTCGATCGCCGGCAGCACGTCGGTGGCGCGCTCGGCCAGCGCTTGCTTGAGCGACGCGGCCGCGTGGTAAGCGTCGTCCTGGTGGGCGAGGGCGCTGAAGCGCTCGGCCAGGGGATGGAGCCGTTCATCGGTGCCCAGGATCGCCGCGTAATCCTTGGGGCAGATGGGGAAACGGTGTTCGTAATGCTCGACATAGAACGCGCCGTGGTCGGCATCGAAGTGCAAGGTCAGGGTGCCGGCCTGCAGGGCTTCGCCGTAGTCACTGCCGAGGAACGGCATCAGCAATTGGCCTTTGAGCAAGGGGTCGGGCGAATGCCACTGGATGTCGAAGAACTCGCTGTAGGGGCTCAGGCGGCCCCACTCCAACAGGTCCAGCCACCAGGGGTTGTCGGCCCCGCCGACGGCCATATGGTTGGAGACGATATCGAGGATCAACCCCATGTCGTGTTCACGCAGCGCAGCGACCAGGCGCCGTAGGGCCGGTTCGCCGCCGAGTTCCGGGTTGACCGTGGTGGGGTCGACCACGTCGTAGCCGTGCATGGAACCGGCGCGTGCACTCAGCAGCGGCGAGGCATACAGGTGGCTGATGCCCAAACGGGCGAAATACGGCACCAGGGGCACCGCGTCATCGAGGGTAAAACCTTTATGGAATTGCAGGCGCTGGGTGGCGCGCAGGGGCAGGGCTTTCATCGGTCACGCTCATAGGCTTGGTTGCGCGCGACGGCCAACAGTTCGAGGCGGCGGGCGGCGCCGGCATTGTCGAGCAGGCTGGACGCCTCGCCCGGCAGGCGGCGGCGCCAGTTGGGGTGGGTATCGGTGGTGCCGGGCAGGTTGGCTTGTTCCTCAACGCCGAGGGCGTCCTCCAGCGGCAGCAACACCAGTGGGGCCCGGGTGTGGCCGAGGTAGCGCACGCTGGCGTCGATCATGTGGTCGGTTTCATTGCGGATCTCTTCGACGAAGTTCTGCGGATCCTGGCTCAAGGCCTGGCGCAGTGCCTGGCGTTCGCGCAGGCGGTGCTCGCTCCATTGCTCCACGGTCGGCGCATCGATCAAGCCCAGCTGGATGTTCCACTCGATATCGCGGCTGTGCCACCAGCCGTTGAGGGTCGGCAGGTCGTGGGTGCTGGTGGTGGCCAGGGCGTTGTCCGGCCAGTCGAGGATCGGCTTGAACTGGCCCTCGTGGTTCTGTTCGAACAGCAACACACGCATGCCCAGGATCGAGCGGGCGATGAGCTTTTCGCGCAGGCCATCCGGCACGGTGCCCAGGTCTTCACCGAGCACGATGGCCTGGTGGCGATGGGATTCCAGGGCCAGCAGGCGCAGCAGGTCGTCCACCGGGTAATACAGGTAGGCGCCGTCACGCGGCGAGGCGTCCATGGGCATCACCCACAGGCGTTGCAAGCCCATCACGTGGTCGATGCGCAAGCCGCCGGCGTGGGCGAAGTTGGCGCGCAGCATTTCGATAAAGGCGCGAAAGCCGTGGCGCTTGAGGCCTTCGGGGGAGAACGCGGAAATGCCCCAGCCCTGGCCGGCGCGGTTGAGAATGTCGGGTGGCGCGCCCACGGTCAGGTCGGCGAGCAATTCATCCTGGCGGCTCCAGGCCTGGCTGCCACCCCCGTCGGCGCCCACCGCCAGGTCGGCAATCAGGCCGACGCCCATGCCGCTGCCGCGTGCGGCTTGTTGTGCGCGCTCCAGGCAACGGGCGATCAGCCATTGGCAGAACGCGAAGTAGCCGATCTCTTCACGGTGGTCTTCGGCGAACAGGGCCATTGCCGGGCTCTGTGGGGTGCGCCACTCTTCTGGCCAATGGCGCCAGTCGAGGTCTTCACCGGCGGCGGCGCGGGCGGTTTGCACGGCTTCGAAGCGGCAGTGGTTTTCCAGGGCCTCACCGCCGGCCTGGCGGAAACTCTGGAAGTCGGCGTGTTGCGGGTGGTGGCCGTGGCGGAAGTCTTCGTACAACGCACGCAGCAGGCGCTGCTTGGCGTTCGCTGCGGTGGGCCAGTCGATCAGGCTGTGTTGCTCCAGGTCGTGCAGTTCATCCGCCAGGCCGCTGGCTTCGATGGCGTTGCGTACTTCGCGCTCGCCCAGGATGCAACCCGGCGAGGCATACAGGCTGTTGAGGAACAAGCGGCTGGAGGGTGAGTACGGGCTGTAGCGCGCGGTGTCGGCGCTGAACATCGCATGCATCGGGCTGATCGCCAGGGCATCGGCGCCGCGCTCGGCCGCTGAGCGGGCCAGGTGTTCCAGGGCCAGGGTATCGCCGAAGCCGCCATCGCCCAGGCGCCGCAAACTATACAGTTGCGCGCTGAGGCCCCAGGCGCGGGCAGGTCGGCTGTCGACCGCTTCGGCCACGCTGTAGCAATGGGTGGGCGCGACGGCCAGGGTGAAGGTCTGGTCGGCAATGTGCACCTGGTGGTAGCCGAGGGCGATGACGCCGGGCAGGACGGCGTCGCCATCCAGGCGCAGCTCCAGGGTTTCACCGTCTTCCAGGCAGACCCGGCACAGGGTGTCCGGTTCGAAGTAGCGGGCCAGGTCCAGGCCTGCGCCGCTGTCGATGGTCAGCAGGGGCGGCAGGTGTTTGTCTTGTTGCACCTGTTCCAGAGCCCGCAGGCTGGCGTTGACCTCGGCATCGGTGTCGGCGGGGTGGCCCAGGCCTTTGAGGACGGCGCGCAGGGCGTCGGGTTTGACACGTTGCGGGCGGCCGTTTGCGTCGATCCAATCGACGGCCAGGCCCGCTCGGCTGGCGAGGATTTCCAGGTTCGCTTCGCTCAAGGGTGCTCTCCAACAGGGGATAGGGTGACGCGTGCGCTATACGGCGGCAGGTGCGCGCCGGCGTTGGCAGGCGTTTCAAATAGCACAGGCGCCGTCGCCGGATAATCCAGCGGCGTGGCGCTCAGGTTGAGATCGATCTGCAACAGGCTGCCATTACCCAGGCGCCAACGAGCGCTGACGGCGCCTTCGGCCAGCACCTCGGCGCCCAGGGCCACGCTGCCGGGCAAGTGCGGCACGATGTGGCCGTGGCGCAGGCTCAGCAGTTGGCGGTAGAGCTCGGTGTGCTCGTTCTCGTGAAAGCTTGGCGTGGTCTGCAAAAAGGTCGTCAGGGCATTCGGGTCGGGGATGCGTTCGCGTCGCTCCGGGTCCTGGAACGCGGCGAAATCCTTGAACTCATTGCGACGGCCTTCGCGCACGGCTTCTGCCAGTTCGCCATGGTGATCGGTGAAAAACAGGAACGGCTCGCGGGCGTTCGATTCGTCGCCCATGAACATCAACGGGATCATCGGGGAGAGCAACAGCAGGGCGGTCGCCGCCTTCAATGCCTGCGGCGAGCAGAGTTGATGCAGGCGCTCGCCCAGGGCACGGTTGCCAATCTGATCGTGGTTCTGCAGGAAGGCCACGAACGCGCTCGGCGGCAGATGCCCGCTGGGTTCGCCACGCTCATGGCCATGCCGGGTGGTGTGGCCCTGGTAGATAAACCCTTCGCCCAGGCAGCGCGCCAGTTTGGCCGTGGGCTCTTCGGCGAAGTCGCTGTAATACGCGTCGGTTTCGCCGGTCAGCAGCACATGCAGGACGTTATGGAAGTCATCGTTCCATTGCGCGTCGAAATCCTGCTGCAGGAGACTGGCCTGGTTGAGTTCGTTTTCCAGCATCAGCCAGACGTGCCGGCCGGAGTCCACCTGTTCGCGCACCCGGTGCGCCAGTTCCTTGAGGAAGTCCGGGTTGTCGATGGCGTGGACGGCGTCCAGGCGCAGGCCGTCGAAGCGGTATTCGAGCAACCACATCAAGGCGTTATCCAGGAAAAAGTCGCGCACCTCGCGCCGGTTGAAATCGATCCCGGCGCCCCAGGGCGTGTGCACGTCTTCCTGGAAGAAGCCCTTGGCGTACTGACCCAGGTAGTTGCCGTCCGGCCCGAAGTGGTTGTAGACCACGTCGAGGATCACCGCCAGGCCGTGCTCGTGGGCGCTGTCGATCAGGTGCTTGAGCTGTTCGGGCGTGCCGTAGGAGGCTTGGGGCGCGTAGGGCAGGACCCCGTCATAGCCCCAATTGCGATCACCGGGGAATTGCGCCAACGGCATCAATTCAATCGCGGTAACGCCCAGCTCGGCCAGGCGTGGCAGGTGTTGCTCGATGCCGGCATAACCACCCATGGCGCCGACATGCAGTTCATAGATGACGGCCTCGTGCCAGGGGCGGCCTTGCCAAGTGCTGTGGCGCCAGTGATAGGCAAGGGAATCGACCACCACGCTCCAACCGTGCACATCCGCAGCCTGGGCCCGGGAGGCCGGGTCGGGTACATCCATTTGCCCATCGATATTGAAGCGGTAGCGCGTGCCCGCCGGGCACGCTATTTCGGTTTCAAACCAGCCATCTACCTGCGGCAGCATGGCAACAGATTTGCCGTGTTCCAATTCAACGCTGACATAAAACGCGTCTGGCGCCCACAAGGCAAAACGCGTGTGTTGCGCGTCCAGCATGATTGCGCCGTGGGGCCAGGTTTCCAGAGTCCGTAACGGCATCTATAGAGACCTCCCGATGATTATTTAGCGGATTTCCCCAGTGCTTTAGCCACCAGTCGCTCGTACAGCTCGGCGTAGGGTTCCACCGCCTGGCTCCAGTTGAACGGTTGGGTCATTGCTCGGCTGCGCATGGCATTGAGCAGGCCAGGGAAGGCAAACACCTTGAACGCGCGGCTCAAGGCTTCTTTGTAGCTGTCGACCGTGGATTCATTGAACAGAAAGCCGGTCACACCGTTTTCGATGGTGTCGGCCAGGCCGCCGGTGTTGCGGGCGACGGGCAGGGAGCCGAAGCGCTGGGCGTACATCTGGCTCAGGCCGCAGGGCTCGTAGCGCGAAGGCATCAGCAGGAAATCGCTGCCGGCGAACATGCGGCGGGCATCGGTCTCGTTGAAGCCGATGCGCACACCGATCTGGCCGGGAAAGCGCAGCGCCAGTTCGCGCATGGCGTTTTCTTCTTCCGGCTCGCCGCGACCGATAATGGCGATCTGCCCACCTTGCTCGACGATAAAACTGGCCACCGCTTCGGTGAGGTCCAGGCCTTTCTGGAACACCAGGCGCGAGACCACGGCGAACAGCGGGCCGGTCGAGTCATGCAGGCCGAACAGGTTACGCACCTGTGCGGCATTCACGGCTTTGCCTTCCCAGTCGCCGATGTTGAAGTTGTGCGTCAAGTGCGGGTCGGTGGAGGTTTCCCAGCTGTCTTCAATGCCGTTGGGAATACCGCTGAGCAAACCTTGCTGGGTCTTGCTGGCCAAAAAGCCATCGAGGCCGCAGCCGAACTCGGGCGTCGTGATTTCCCGGGCATAGGTGGCGCTCACCGTGGTGATATGACTGGAATACGCCATGCCGGCCTTGAGGAACGACATCTTGCCGTAGAACTCCATGCCCTCCTGCTGCAAAGCGTGAGGTGGAATGCCCAGCTCTGGCGTCGACGCCAGGCTGATCACGCCTTGATAGGCCAGATTATGGATGGTGAACAATGTCGGCGTGCGTGACCCACGCCAGTGCATGTACGCCGGGGCCAGGCCGGCGGGCCAGTCGTGGGCGTGCACCAGGTCCGGGCACCAGTGGATCTGTGCCAGGTTGGCGGCCATGTCGGCGGCGGCCAGGCCCAGGCGGGCGAAACGAATATGGTTGTCCGGCCAGTCGCGGCCGTTGTTGGCGCCGTAGGGCGTGCCTTCGCGCTCGTAGAGCTCGGGGCAGATCAGTACATAGATGACCAGGCCATCCTTGAGGTCCATGCGCCCGATCTTGCACGGCGGCAGCGCCGCGTGGCCGCCCAGCTCACCGATGATATGGATCGGGTTGTCGCTTTCCATCACCTGCGGATAACCGGGGATCAGCACCCGCACATCGTGCAGGTGGGCCATGGCGCGGGGCAGGGCGGCGGAGACGTCGCCCAGGCCACCGGTTTTCACCAGGTCGGCAAACTCGGAGGTCACAAACAGGACTTTCTTACGGTTGGGGTTGTGGCTCGGAACCGGCCGCACTGTGGTGAGGTCAGCCAACGCGGCGACCCCGCCAACGCTCTGACTAACACGCTCTCCCTGAATACTTGCAGCGGCACTGATCATAATTCTCTCCACGTGTTGGTCGGCTAATGGCCGGCTGCCATTAACTCCGTCGACCGCATCCTGCGGCCACGCGCACAAGCGCTGTACAGATCTGGCAAGGCTTATGCCAGTTGCACGGTTGGCAGATATAGATTGGATGGACGGGCATCGGGCTGGAACCGTGTGTGCTCGTCGTACCTTAAAACTTGACCAATGGCCGAGTTGAAAAGTTTAGATTTTTTGCGGGGTTTTTGTTTTGGAACGGACCCATCGGTCATGAGTCTAGGACAGATCCCAGAGCCTGTAGGCTTTCTGGGAATATTTTGTAGGACAAAATAATTGTAACCATATGCCAGGGTGGACCGGACTCTGTGGCGAGCAGGCTTGCCCTGCGTTGGGCTATGTAGCATGGGGGAGCGCTTCGCGCTCCAACGCGGGGCAAGCCCGCTCGCCACAACAAGCCCGCTCGCCACAGCAAGGCGGTGCGCCACAGCAAGGCGGTTCGCTATAAGAGTGCGAACGCACAGAAACGGTGCGTCAGCCCAGCACGCGAATGGGCATGCCGTTCGTCCAGGCTTGAATGTCTTCGATCATCTGTGAATAGAACTGCCGGTAATTCTGCTCGCTCACGTAGCCCACGTGCGGGGTGGCCAGCACATTCGGCAACCTGCGCAACGGGTGATCCGCCGGCAACGGCTCCTCGGCATACACATCCAGCGCCGCCCCGGCCAGGCGACCGCTTTCCAGGGCCTGCACCAGTGCCTGCTCATCCACAATCGGCCCGCGTGCAGTGTTGACCAGGCGCGCGCCGGGTTTCATCCAGCCCAGCGCCTGGGCATCCACCAGCCCACGGCTACGGTCGCTGAGTACCAGATGAACGGTAAGGATGTCTGACTGTTCAAACAGCGCTTGCTTGCTGACCCAGGTCACGCCGGACTCGGCGGCACGTTCCGGCGTGAGGTTTTCACTCCAGGCAATCACGCGCATGCCGAACACCTGCGCAAACTGCGCGACCTTCTGGCCAATGCTGCCCAGGCCCAGAATCCCCAGGGTCTTGCCGTGCAGGTCGCCGCCGAGGCCCACCTGCCAATGGCCGGCACGCAGCGAATTGGCTTCGGCCACCAGGTTGCGGGTGGAAGCCATGATCAATGCCCAAGTCAGTTCCGGCGCGGCGTGTTTGTAGCTGTCGGTGCCACAGACCTGAATGCCCAGGGCCTTGGCGGCGGGGATGTCGATGGCGGCGTTGCGCATGCCGCCGGTTACCAGCAACTTGAGCCGGGGCAGGCCTTGCAGCAGTGCCTTGTCGAACGTGGAGCGTTCGCGCATCACGCAAATCACCTCGAACCCCTGCAAACGCTCGATCATCGTGGCGGTATCCGCCGGGTAATCGTGCAGGAAGTGCACCTGGCCCACCGTCTCAAGGACTGACCAATCAACCACGCCTCTGGCCACGTCCTGCCAATCATCAATGACTGCGATCTGTACCGACATTCACGAGTGCCTCGAAAAAGGTTGGATTAAAGGGCGTTCAGCCCCTGCAACAGTGCTGCGTGAAACCGGGCCGGCTCTTCCATTTGTGGCGCATGCCCCAGGCCTGGGAATTCCACCAGGGTGGCATGGGGGATCAGCTTGGCTGCCTGCTTGCCGAGCACGGCGTAGTTGCCGAGCTTGGCTTTGACGGCTGGCGGCGCGACGTCTTTGCCGATGGCGGTGTTGTCGGACGTGCCAATCAGCAGCAGCGTCGGCATCTTCAGGTCCTTGAACTCGTAGTACACCGGCTGGGTGAAGATCATGTCGTAAATCAGCGCCGAGTTCCATGCGACCCGCGTATGCCCGGGGCCGTTGCTGAGGCCGGCGTACATGTCTACCCAGCGCTCGTACTCCGGCTTCCAGCGCCCGACGTAATAAGTGTTGAGTTGGTACTTGCGGATGCCCTCGGCACTGACATTCAGCTCACGGGCATACCATTGGTCGACGCTGAGCGAGGGCACGCCCAGCGCTTTCCAGTCTTCCAGGCCGATCGGATTCACCAGCGCCAACTGTTCGGTTTGCCCGGGGTACATCAGGGCGTAGCGCGTGGCAAGCATGCCGCCGGTGGAATGGCCGACAAGGGTAGCCTTCTGAACACCGAGCTTTTCCAGCAGTTGGTGGGTATTGAGAGCCAGTTGCTGGAAGCTGTATTGATAGTGATCGGGTTTGCTGGAGCTGCAGAAGCCTATCTGGTCCGGCGCGATCACGCGGTAGCCGGCGTCGCTCAGGGCCTTGATCGAACTTTCCCACGTCGCGCCGCAGAAGTTCTTGCCGTGCATCAGCACCACGCTGCGACCGTTGGGCTTGCCATTGGCCGGAACGTCCATGTAGCCCATTTGCAGCGACTCGCCTTGGGATTGAAACTCGAAATGCTTGAGCGGATAGGGGTAGTCGAAGCCTTGCAGTTCAGGACCGTAGGTGGCGGCAAATACCGGCGCAGCGGTGGCCGTGATCAGGCCGGCGATGCAAAAAGCGCGGAACAGAGGCATGGGAAGGGCTCCTGGAAAGGTGGTTCGGATGCTGTTGCCCAAGGATTAAGCAGCGATTAAACCCATTGCAAAGTCACGGCGGCCAGCACGCCATAACGCAGGCCTTTGGCCAGGGTCACCAGCAACAGAAATCGCCACAACGGCTCGCGCAGCACTCCGGCTACCAACGTCAGCGGGTCGCCAATGATCGGCACCCAACTGAGCAACAGTGTCCAATGGCCCCAGCGCTGGTAATGCTGACGGGCTTTGTCCAGTTGCTGGTCGCTGACCGGAAACCAGCGTCGCCCCTTGAAGTGCTCCACCCAGCGCCCCAGCCACCAGTTCACCACCGAACCGAGCACATTGCCCAGGGTGGCGATACCCAGCAACAGCCACAGGCTGTAATGCCCGCTGAGCAGCAGGCCGACCAGCACGGCTTCCGATTGCAGGGGCAGCAAGGTCGCGGCGCCAAACGCCGCGAAGAATAACCCCAGGTAGCCCGCGATCATTGCGCCGGGTATTCAGCCACGACGACATCTTTACCCTCACGGGTCAGGCCGATGACCTGATAGACCTCGCTGCGGCCTTCCACTTCCATGCCGGGCGAGCCCATGGGCATGCCCGGCGCGGCGATTCCCAGCAGGTCGTCGCGCTTGCGCAGGGCCAGCACCTGTTCGGCGGGGACGTGGCCCTCGACGAATTTGCCGTCGATCACGGCGGTGTGGCACGAGCCCAGGCGCGGCGCTACGCCCAGGCGTTGCTTGACGGCACTCATGTCGGCTTCGACGTGGTCATTGACCTTGAAGCCGTTGCTTTCCAGGTGGCTGATCCATTTTTTGCAGCAACCGCAGTTGGCGTCGCGGTGCACGTCGATGGGGATCAGGTCGGCGGCCTGGGCCAGGGTGGCGGTGAACAGGGTCGACAGCAGGGCCAGGCGCAATGGGATTTTCATAGGATCTCGCGTGCAGGTGGGATGGCGGCGATCATGACGACGTCATCGCAGGCAAGCCAGTGTCCACAGGGCGAGAATGTTTCAAGATTATACGAGCGGTGGATTTTCCAGCCGGTGCTTGAGCTGGTCCAGGGCAAGTGCCGACAGTTCGATCATGCGTTTATGCAAGGTGGCAAGTTGCAATTCGGTTTCATAGGTCAGCACCCGTTTGAACAGCGTGCCGCCCTGGTGGGGCATGAGGAAGTAATGAATCGAACCATCCACGGCCAGGGACGTAAACACGGTCTTGAACTCGCCGGGGCGCCGGGCGATCTGCACGCGGTAGCTCATGGGCACGCGTACACCCAGCAGGTCGATCATTTCGGTGAAGCGGGCGCCGGCGGGGAGTGAGCCAGTGGTGCCGGTGTCGGCACCGAGGGACGTGGGATGCCATTCGTGCCAGCGATCCGGCTGGGTCACATAGTCATAAACGGCATCGATGGGAGCCTGGATAAAGCGTTCCTGACTGATCCGTTCCAAGCGGACCGACTGCTCGGCTGCGCGCATGGCACACCTCCTGTGCGTCTTCGAACTGTCAGAATAGTCCCACTCCCGCACATTGCACGGGAGTGTTTCAGCC